>UEXM01000063.1_pt1 | contig 121112 bp, 116 predicted proteins | sample 1796661 | NCBI WGS metagenome assembly UEXM01 (sample SAMEA4772469, study PRJEB27181) | metagenome | reverse complement strand
CTCCCGTGCCGTCGCCATCCCCCCGGGGTGCAGTCTCTCCCTCAGGCGGCAGCGCGTCCCCCAACTCTCCTCCCCCAAGCGCTGCCGCCATCTTGAGGGGAAATTCAACCAAGGAAAAAAACATGACCGAATTCACACTTTATGACGAAACCAATGCTCCGGAAGACAGCCAGATATTGCTGGCCCAATCAAAAAAAAGCTTTGGTATGGTCCCCGGCCTGCACGCGGTGATGGCCGAAGCGCCTGGCCTTCTGGAAGCCTATAAGATTGTCCATGAGCTGTTCGCCAATTCCAGCTTCGACAAGGATGAAATCACCGTCGTCTGGCAGACCGTCAACGTCGAGAATGATTGCCATTATTGCGTTCCCGCCCATACCGGCATTGCCAAGTCCATGGGTGTCAGCGACGCGATTACCGATGCGCTGCGCAATGAAACGCCGTTGCCCAATGCCAGGCTGGAAGCTTTGCGCGATTTCACGCTGAGCGTGGTCCGCGATCGCGGCAATGTTGCCGAAGAGAAGGTGCAGGCGTTCCTGGAGGCAGGTTTCACCAAACGGAATATTCTCGAAGTGGTTCTCGGCTATTCGCAGAAAATCATGTCGAACTACACCAATCATCTGGCGCATACGCCGGTTGATAAAGCCTTTGAAAAATTCGCCTGGGAAAAAGGTGGCGCAACCGCAGCCGCCTGAGCGGGTAGCAAGACCGGGACGGCGGAATGCGCGCCGTCCCGGTCTGTCGCTCTAATTCTGGAACATGATATGGAAAATCCCGACGCTGCGCCAATAATTGTCTTCGACGTCAATGAAACGCTTCTTGATATCACCACGCTTGAGCCCTTGTTTGACCGGCTATTCGGTGATGTTGCAATGCTACGCACATGGTTTGCCGAGTTGATCCTCTATTCGCAGACGATGACCCTGTCGGGGATCTATGTGCCATTCGGCGAGTTGGCCTCAGGAACATTGTCCATGGCCGGTAGCAACCGTGATATCGCTATATCGGACGCCGACATTGCCGAACTGAGAGAACGTCTCGGCAACATGCCCGCCCATCCGGATGTCGTTCCCGCCCTGGCGCGCCTGCGCGATGCGGGCTTCCGGCTGGTCACATTGACCAATTCCGCAAGCTCGCCTTCACCGACGCCACTCGAAAAGGCCGGGATCGACCGTTATTTTGACCGTCATTTTAGCGTCGAAGCGGTGCAGAAGTTCAAACCGGCCCCGCAGACCTATCAATATGTAGCGAATGAATCGGGTGTTGAAACGGCCGATCTGCTGATGGTCGCCTGCCATTTGTGGGATATAGTCGGCGCGCAGGCCGCGGGCTGCAAAGGTGCATTTATCACCCGGCCGAACAATGCCATCCTCCCCGCCGAGGGGCTCCCCGTACCGGATATTGTTGTCGGCGGTCTTGGCGAACTGGCCGATCAGCTTGCCGCGCGATCATGACGCGACGTGGCTCGATGTCCGCTTGCCAGTGATCATCTCCAATGAACAGAGGGTTTGCTAGCGGACCGGAAGTGAAAATTGCACCGCGACGCCTGCTGATTCGCGATTTGTGCCGACGTCTGACCGCCTTGCCTGGACATCAACAGAGCTACTCAACGCATAGGCTACAAGCGGATATGGAAACCTGAAATTAATATGCAGATCCAAATTTTGCGGCATTCGCAAATAGAAAGTCTTATAAATCCCTCTATGGCTACAGAGTAACCGGAATCATCCTATGAATGGGGTAATCACTCAGCCGCGAGCTTTCGTGTGCCCCTCGCCACCTGCATTCGGTGGGTTCCGCTAACCTCTACCGTGCGGGCAATGCGCGAGGGAATGAATAGCCAGTCATTCGAAATCCTGTCGGCCTGGACATCGAGCACCATATAGCCCCGCTGGCTTGTATCACACCATGCCAGATCAGGGCTGACATCGACAAACCCTTCAGCGATCGCAATCGGATCACCATGGAACCGCTTGTCCATACCAAGCGAAGACACGCCTTGCACGGCCAGTTCCACGCCCACTGGCTGACCGCCATGTTCGAGGTTGAAGGCCCAGGCATTGTGACTGTCGCCGCTGAGGACCACGAGATCGGCATTTGCCTCTTGCGAAGCTTCCAGCAAACGCCGCCGCGCCGCAGGATAACCTTCCCATCGGTCCATATGATACGGCACATCTATGGCAGAAAGGCGCGAGGCCATCGTCATTTCCCCAAGCCGCTTCGGGCTCATCCGGTCATCGGGACCGAAGAAGTTTGAAAAATCTCCCGGCATATGGCTCCGCCCCATGATGACCTGCTGTGCCAGAATTTGCCACTTCCGGCCCGATGCCGTGGATGCGGCAAGCTCGTCAGCGAGCCAATCTTCTTGTTCGGCACCCATCATTGTGCGGGCTGGATCATTGAGTGGTCCGTCGCGAAATGCGATGGCGGCGGCCCCAATATCTTTGTCGGGGCCGCTGATAACGTCCTTTAAATCAAGCTGCTTCGAACGGCCAATGAGCCGGGTTTCCAAACGGAATAGCGTCGCAAGGTCGCCAATCTGATATTCGGAATAGGGTTTGTTCCGCATCGGGAGCCATTCGTAAAATGCCTGCACACCGGCGGCCATTCGATCTCGCCAGCGGCCTTCCTTGGCCGGATCATGATTGGCCGCGCCGTCGGTCCAGCTGTTGTTTACGGTTTCATGGTCATCCCACATGACGATAATAGGGAACCGACGGTGCAATTCCTGTAACGCGGGATCGGCGCGATAGCTGGCGTAGCGCTTGCGGTAATCGGAAAGACTGACGGCCTCATGCGGGGGCTCGATGCCGCGGAGTTCTGCCATCCCCTCGAGCGCGTCGGATCGATCCAGCTTGGATTCGTAAATATAATCACCCAGATGAACGAGCAGGTCGAGATCATCGCGGGCCGCGGCATGGGCGTAGGCATTGAACCAGCCCGATGTTGCATTGGCGCAGGAAAAGACACCGATCCGGAACTGGTTTAGCGGGCCTTCGGGCAAAGTGCGTGTGCGACCGACGGGAGAAATTTCGCCACTGTCAGCGCGGAACCGATAATAATACCAATGTCCCGGCATAAGATTTTCGGGCCGGGCATGAACGCAGAAATCTCTGGCCGGTGCGGACAGAGCGGAAGAGCGAGAGACTATCCGCTTGAATTGCTCATCTTCTGCAACTTCGACCTGTAGCCAGGCAGGTTCTGCATCGGGCGACACATATCTTGTCCACAATGTCACGCTCCGCTGTTCCGGATCCCCGCTGGCGACGGAGTGGGTAAATGCCGGTCGGGAAGCCGCACTGAGCGATCTGGGCATGAACAGGGTCGGGCTGATTGCCGAAGCCCGCAGGAGCGAGCGCCGCGATACGACGGGCAATGGCGAGGACGGCAGTGCAAATTTTTTCTTGGTCATGGCCGCCGGCTAACGCGCTGGCGTGACACATTCATTAAACGTCCGAACTATTAAAAACCGACCAATAACTTTCATATTTAATACATGTTACGGCAATCAGGCCGTCATTCCCGACCGCTAGCTGACGCCCCACAACTGGTTCACTCAAAATTGGGGATAATAAAAATGGGTCGTGAAATTCTTAACCGCAAAGGCCGCCGCACACGCTTGCTCCGTGCCGCCATTCTGGCTTCTGTCGTCTTGCCTGGAACAGCAATTGCCGGCGACGTGGTCGGGACAATAAGCAGCGCATCGCTCGATCGCCCGGCGCGCGGAGTCACCGTGATGATCGAGGAAACCGGTCAGTCGGTCGGCACCGATCAAAATGGCCGCTATGCGATGCTTGGCCTTGAGGCTGGCACATATACGCTGCTTATCCTGCAGCCGGGTTACAAGGACCAGAAAATAACGGTCACGGTGCCGCAGCAAGGTTCGGTAACCGCCGATGCCAGTATCGAACTGGAAGGGGAAACCACCAATGGTGCCATCGTGGTCACCGGCGCACGCACGTCGCGCTTGCTGGCGATTGAACGCAAGCGGTCCCTGCCCGTCATCTCGGACATTGTATCGTCCGACGGTATCGGCAAGCTGCCCGACTATAATACCGCCGAAGCATTGCAGCGGCTTCCGGGAATCTCGGTCGAGATCGATCAGGGCGAACCACGCTATGTTGTCATTCGCGGTGTTGACCCCAACCTGAATCAGGTAACCATCGACGGAAATATTGTCGGCATTCCTGAAGCCGAAGGACGGCGCGTGGCGCTTGACACAATTCCTTCGGATCTGGTGGCTGCCATCGAGGTCGTGAAGACGGTTACACCCGACTATGACGCCAATGCCATCGGCGGTTCGATCAATATCGTCACGCCGACGGCGTTCGACCAGAACAAGCCGTTCACCTATCTTTCCGGCCGCGGTATTTATAACGGAGCGTCTGACAAGCTCGGTTTCGCTGCCAGCGCGATGCACGGACAGTTGGTCGGCCCCAACGAGGATTTCGGAATTGTCGCCGGCATAAGCTATTCAAAACGGTTCATCGACAGCCAGCTGGTCGATCCGTTGGGCTGGACAGAAGTTTCGGACGGTTTTTTTGCCCCTACCGGGATGCGCTATTTTGATTATTCGATAGAACGGGAACGTATTGGCGCAATCCTGAACCTCGACTGGCGGCCAAGCGATACGGTCCATCTTTATGTTCGCAATATCTACAATGAATTTACCGACGTGGAGGGACGCGACCAGTTTGATTATGACATGGATCGCGGCGACATCACATTTCCGGCCCCGAACCAGGTGACCTATTCATCGGGCCGGGCATCGCGTGAATTCCGCCAGAACGAACAGACTCAAAAGCTGTATAATATTTCGCCAGGAGCGGAATTCAGCTTCGGCAATGTCGATCTTGCCCTGAACTATACCTATGCGCACGCACAGGAACATACACCGGTGCGCGACGATATCGAGTACCGGTCGGGCAGCGTTGCCGTTTCAACTATCCTTGTCGAAGGAGAAATGCCCACGTTCGTCGATGTCGATGAAGTCTTGTTCGATCCGGCATCATTTCCACTGCGCCGCATTCGCCTTCGTCGGGAGACAATCGACGAGGATCTGCACGCCATCAAGGCCGACATCAAAGTCAATTTTGCCGACGTGAGCGACAGCTTCCTCAAATTTGGCGTAAAATATACCGACCGGACCAAGGACCGTGACAATTATCAGGAACTCTGGGAGCCAGCTGCCGACGTCACATTTGCCGACACCGGCACCGCGCTAGGCGAAATTGCCGATTTCTATGATGGCGATTACCGGTTCGGCCCGGCGATGGATTATGCCGGAACCCTGAATTATTTTTTCCAGCAGAATCCTGGTTCGTTGGTGCTCGATGAAGAAGCCACCGGTTTTAACGACCGGGCGTCGGATTATCGTATCAATGAAAAAATCTATGCCGGCTATGTGATGGCCAGCATGGAATTGGGTGATCTCACCGCAATTGGCGGCGTCCGGATCGAGCGGACCGAAGGCACATATGATGCATTTGCCATCCGCGATACCGATGGCGACGGTTCAATCACTGTGTCTGATATTACGCCGTTAAGCTTTGAACAGACCTATACCCACGTCCTGCCCAGCTTGGCGCTAAACTATCGCCCAATGCCGAATGTCGCCATTCGGGCAGCCTGGACCAATACCATCGGCCGCCCCAATTATAGCGATGTCGTGCCAACGTTCGAGGAAGAGGATGGCGAAGGCGAGGCGGGCAATCCAGGACTGGAACCTTATACATCGATGGGACTGGATTTCTCGGCCGAATATTATCCCGATGCAGAGAGCATCTTCTCGCTCGCCATGTTCTACAAGAATATCAAGAACCCGGTTTACACGCAGCGTCTGGTCGACACCAGCTTTGCCGGCATTGATCTGCTTGGACTATCACAGCCACAAAATGCTACGGATGGAGAATTGTTCGGGATCGAAGCCAATGCGGTCCGGAGATTCACATTTCTACCCGCTCCGCTTGACGGGCTCGGCATCTCGGCCAATGTCACCTTTGTCGATAGCAATGTGAATGTCCCGGGACGGACCGACGATTTGCCTTTCTTCCGCCAGTCCAAGTGGATTGCGGGTGGAGCCCTGTTCTATGAAAAGGGACCGATTGAGGCGCGCGTCGCACTCAGCTACCGCGATGCCTACCTCACCTCTGTCGGCGGAACCAGCGCGAGTGATGGCTATGCTGCAGGGCGAACCGTATTGGATGCGCGCCTGTCCTACCGGGTCATGAAGGGAGTGGAAGTTTTTGGCTCTGTTTCCAATATCACCGAGGAGCCGTCGATAGGCTATCAGGCAATACGCAATCAGATAACGGCGCGTGAAGCGTATGGCGTCAATGTCGATTTCGGGTTCAGCGCCAGTTTCTGATCCTGCAGGATCGAGCGTATGTCGTCTGGCGAGTGGTCGAAATGACCGCTCGCCACTCGCCCTCTTTCTGATCTAATTTCTGCAAGCAAAGGACCATATTGTGATCAAAGCCTCGCGATTAATGCTCTTGTTCGCGTTCCTGTCCGCATCTGCAAGCGCGGCTGGCCCGGACTTTGGCGAACCGGTGCTGCGTCAGCATGATGGTAAAAGCGTTCCTGCCCCGGTCCGGCTCACAGCGAAGACGCTGACCGTCTATAATGCCGCTGAAGCCGATCAGGCGGCCGCGGCGGACGAGCGCCATTTCTACGCCATCGATAACAGCACGATCGGCAAATATATGTTGTCTGACGGTTCGCCCGTCGCCCGGTGGAGCGATCTGCCGTCCCCCGGCATCGAGCATCTCAACAGCTGCTATATTGAGGCAGCGCAACTTTGGTGCGCAAATTCCAATTATCCTGCCGCGCCCATGGGCTCATCCATCGAAGTTTTCGATACGAAAAAGATGGAGCACCTTGCCAGTCACAGCCTCGGCATGATGGAGGAAGGATCGCTCACCTGGTTCTCGGCCACGGAAGACGGCTTTCTTGCATCCTTTGCCCATTATGACCGGCGCGGGGTTCCCTATAAGGACCATCGCTATTCCAGCGTCGTGACTTTTGACAAACAGTGGCGGCGAACAGGTGGATGGATGTTCCCGCTAGCGATAACGGAGCTTATGGCTCCCTACGCCGCATCGGGCGGCGCGATCGGCCCTGATGGCAGATTATATGTATCCGGCCACGACCGACCAGAAATCTATGTTCTGGAAGCGCCCGCCAGCGGGCCATATCTGACACATGTTGCAACCATTTCACTCGAGATCGAGGGCCAAGCCTTTTCGTTTGCGCCAGACAATAGTCAGATAATTTATGCGGTGGATCGTAAATTGGGTCTCGTCAAAGCGATAGAGCTGCCCAAAATTCCATAGTGTCGTGGATCGAATAGAGCAAAGCTGCGCTCTGCCGTCTGTGGGCCAGAGCTTTTCTACATTGCGTGTTCAAGATATATCCACAGTCCCGATAGCACTCAAAAGACCAGTCCTAAATTGGTGTCCCATCTTTGACCGCCTTGCCCTCGCAAGAACGACAGTTTTTCGATAAAAAACTGAAATGGTGCGGTCGAGAAGACTCGAACTTCCACGGGGTATTAACCCCACAGCGACCTCAACGCTGCGCGTCTACCAATTCCGCCACGACCGCACTGTCTCTAGCTTGGGACACTCGTGTCCCGGGTAGGCGCGAGCCTCTAGCAAAGGGGTTGAGTGGCCGCAACAGATATTCGTTGCTATGTGACTTGTCCGTTAACCGGCTTGGCGATTATGTCCCGCAAACGTACATCAGCCGGTGCTGGAGCCGTTGCGTCGTCAGAAAAACCGGCAAACACGCCTGTTAACCTTCTATTGACCTTGTTCGCGCTGATCGAAGTCCGCTCTACCCTGATCTATGGACAGTGTGTTTCTCTTTTTGCTCATGCTCGGGTCAACACCGGACCGGCCTCTGGTCGAGGCTTCTTCCAGCTCCACACGCGTGCAGGCAATGGCGAGCGTCAGGATTCTGCGCGCAGAAATGATTGATTTCGGAGCGCCGATCGATCAGCGCGGCGTGCAGGTTGCGAGCGATGGTCGCCATATATTCCAGCTTGCCCCGCTCCGCTCGACCGGCGAGGTTGAAAGCGCCGATGGCCGGACGATCCGGCTGCAGGAATTTCACTAATTCGGTTGAAGGACGCGTTTATTCGCGGCTCTGGTCAGCCCATCCGACTTCAAGCTGGCTGGCCCCGCGCGGCACGTCGAGCTTGGCCTCGTTGAAATTTATCTTGGCGCCGGGCGCGAGCGATTGCGCCGGTGCTTTCATTTTCCAGCTGTAGACAATGCGGCCGCCGGCATCGCGCAGGATCACCAGCATCGGCGGGATCGCCTCGTCGTTGGTCGTGGGGTTGATAATCGTTCCGCTGGCGGCAAAATATTCGGTGCCGTCGGGCAGGGTCCGGCGATCCTGTTTCTGGCTCAGTTCGATGAGCAGAGGGGTTTCTTCGCTCGAGGCAAATTCATAGTTGGAAATCCACTGCGGCGGCCCGAAATAATAGAGTGCGGCACCCAAAGCCAGTACCAGGGCGGCAAAGGCAACGGCAGCCATGGTCCAGAGTTTTGCCGGATTGCGACGCGGCTTGAACGGTGGCTCGTGAGCGAAGCTGCTCTCTCCGGAGGTGTAGCCCGGGGTGACAGAAATCGGCGGCGGCGGAGCCGAACGAGAGACCGGAGAGACGGGCGGATTGGGCTCCCAGTCCTGATCGGCTGCGGGTTCCGCTTTGGTGGCCGGCGGGGACTGCACCGAAGGGCCTGCATCGGCCAGCTCCTTTTCCGGAACCGGCGCTGCTTCCAGAATGGCCGGCTCCTGAAACCAGCTATGGCGACAGGACGCGCAGCGTACCGAACGACCATTGGGCCCAATGGCGCTGTCGGGTACGAGATAACGGGTTTTGCAAGCCGGGCAATTCAAAATCATGACGCCCCTCTAAACACGCCATGACGATAAACTGCAAGTGGCTGCTTGACCGATTTGAGACCGAATCGGGTTTTTCCGCGTTTTCCTGCTGAATCGACTGTCGTTGCCCGACAGCGGAGTTGATTTGGGGGGTGTTAACCGCCTATTGGTTGCGCGACCGGGCAATATTTCGCCGCGATATTGGAATGTAGAGCATGAAGGACGAAATTGTTCGATTTGAAAATGTCGGTCTGCGCTACGGTGCGGGCGCGGAAACCTTGGCTGATCTCAATTTCACGCTGTTTCCCGGCAGCTTCTATTTCCTCACCGGCGCGTCCGGCGCAGGCAAAACCTCGTTGCTGAAACTGCTCTATCTGTCGCAGCGCCCCAGCCGCGGCGTGATCCGGCTGTTTGGTGAAGATGCGGTGACCATGCCGCGCGAACGGTTGCCGGGTTTTCGTCGCCGGATTGGTGTGGTTTTTCAGGATTTCCGTCTTGTCCCGCATCTTTCTGCCTTTGACAATATCGCGCTGCCGCTGCGGGTTGCCGGCGTCCGCGAAAAAGATCTCGAGATCCCGGTGGCGGAGATGCTGGATTGGGTCGGTCTCGGTGACCGGGCTTCGGCCCGGCCGGCGACGCTTTCGGGCGGCGAACAACAGCGCGTGGCGATTGCCCGGGCGGTGATCGGCAGGCCTGAAATATTGGTGGCAGACGAGCCGACCGGCAATGTCGATCCGGAAATGGCGATCCGCTTGCTGCAATTGTTCGAGGCGCTCAACACGCTGGGTACCACTATCGTCGTGGCGACCCACGATATCCATTTGCTCAGCAAAATCCCGGGCGCCCAGATGATGCGGCTGGAAAAAGGCATGCTCGCCGATCCGACCGGATCGCTGCGCCATCCGCCGCGTCCCAAAGACCAGCTACAGTAGGGCGCATGTTCAAATTTTTCGCCATCCCCGGTCACGACCGGCGCCTGATACCCGAAGGCCGCCTGTCCGGTCCGATGCCGTGGGTGATTGCGATCATGATTTTCCTCACCGTTTTGGCCGCCGCTGCCGGACTGGCGATGACGCGGGCGATCGGCGATGTCTCGGATGAGCTCTCCAGCCGGGCGACGGTGCAGATTATCGAAGCCAATCCGGAAGTCCGCAGCCGTCAGGCGACCGCTGCTGCCGAACGGTTACGCGCCCTGCCGCTGATCGAAGAGGTGCGGGTGCTGCCGCCCGAAGAGATAGAGGCGCTAATCGAGCCCTGGCTGGGCACACAGGATCTGGCCGACGATATTCCGCTCCCCGCGCTGATCGATCTGAAACTGGTCCGGGTTGCGACGGAGGCGGAATATCAATCGTTGCGTGGCGCGCTGCAACCGGTCGCACCGGGAGCCCGCGTGGAGCCGAGCAGCGGTTATATCGCGCCGGTCATTGCGCTGGTGCGTTCCTTGCAGTGGATTGCCTTCGGTCTGGTCTGCCTGCTGGCTCTGGCGACCGGCGCTGCGGTGATCATTTCGGCGCGATCGGCGCTCAATACCCACACCGAAACCATTGCCGTCGTCCATTTGCTCGGCGGAACCGACCAGCAGATCAGCCGGTTGTTCCAGCGGCGCATCGCTCTGGACGCTTTGCTCGGCGGCCTGATCGGACTGGTCGGCGGCACCGCGATCATCTGGCTGATCAGCATCCAGCTGACCGCTCTCGGCTCCGGGCTGGTGGAATCGGTCGGTCTCGACTGGTGGAGCTGGTTGATAATTGCCGCCATTCCGATATTGGGGATGTTCCTTGCCATGGTGACCGCCAAATTAACGGTTATCGGTGCCCTGAAAAAGATATTATAGCCCGCTGAATGATTTTGCGCCTCTTCTCTTTCCTGATCCTGCTGTGGATCATCGGCTTTGCCTGGTTTGCCATCGATTTGCCGCGTCCGGCAGACGATGATGCCCACACCGGTTCGGTCGTCGTCCTTACCGGCGGTGCTGGCCGTATCGACCGCGCGCTCGATATACTCGAGGCAAAAACCGCAGGGCGCCTGCTGATCTCCGGCGTCGACCGGGATGTAAAGCCGGCGGAACTGGCGGCTGAATATGACCGGCCGGACGAATTGTTCGATTGCTGTATCGACCTTGGTTTCCAGGCGGTGGACACGCGGTCCAATGCCCTGGAAATAGCCCGCTGGGCCGCGCGGCGCGGCGACAAGTCGGTGCGTCTGGTGACGTCGGACTGGCATATGCGCCGGGCCCGGCTGGAGCTGGAAAGGGCGATGCCGTCGGAAGTCCGTATCTTGGCTGATGCGGTGCAGACACGGCCGTCACTGGGTACGTTGTTCACCGAATATAATAAATATCTGATGCGCCGTCTGGCTGCTCTGGCGGGTGTCTGAGATGCTGGCCGTGATCCGTTCGCTGCTCTTCATGGCGGTCTTCTATCTCGGCTCGGTTCCGATCATAATCGCGACCTTTGTCGGCGCGTTTTTCTGGCCGAAGAGCATCTATTATATGGCGCAATATTGGAGCCGTTACCATTATCTCTGCGCCAGGCTGATTCTCGGCATCCGTGTCGAGGTCAAGGGCGAAATACGCAACGAGCCTCTGCTCTACGTGTTCAAGCATGAAAGCATGTTCGAAACTATCGATTTGCTGCGGATTTTCGACAAGCCCGTGGTCATTGCCAAGAAAGAACTTCTGGTCATTCCTTTGTGGGGGTGGGCCGCGACCAAACATGGCCTGCTCGGCATCGATCGCGACGGCGGTGGAGCAGCGATGCGGCAGATCATCAAACAGGCCAAGAAAGCCGTGGCGGAAGGCCGGCCGATCGTGATCTTTGCGGAAGGCAGCCGCGCCCGCCATGGCGAGAGGCCCGAGCTACAGACCGGTTTTGCAGGCATATACAAGCTGATGGGTATCCCGCTGGTGCCGGTGGCGCTGAACAGCGGCATTGTCTCGCCTCGCGATACATTTGTGCAGAAAAGCGGCGTCATCACCTATGAGGTGCAGCCGGAGATCGAACCGGGCCTCGATCGCGACGATATCCGCGACCGGGTGCACGCCGCGATCAATATGCTGAACGATTGAGCGCAGCTGATTTTCCCGTGACCGCGACGCCATTCGAGCGTTTCGCAATCCACGATTCCGAATAGAACAGGGCTGGCCAAGTACCATCTAAGGGAAATTACGTGGTTATCCGCTGTCGATGGCAGGTTAGGGCAGTCAGACATGGCGGGGAATATACAGGCACCAGATAATATTTCCCTTTTCCCGCACTCTATATATCCGGAGAAGATGATATGAACGAGCAACTAACACCCACTGTCCGCGAAGCGGTTGGCGTCTTTCAATCCGAAAGCGCGCTTCAGGCTGCGGTTGATGATCTGTTGTGCCATGGTTTCGATCAGTCAGAGCTCAGTCTGCTGGCTCCGGTGTCGTCCGTTAAAAAGGAACTGGGACACAGCTTCACTTCGGTAAAAGAACTGGAAGATGATCAGGCCGTTCCTACCACCGCCTATATCTCGACCGACGCAATCGGTGATGCAGAAGGCGGCGTTTTTGGCGGGCTCATTTATGTCGGCGCGCTGGCCACGCTCACCGCAGTGGTGGCGTCTGGCGGCGCCATTGGCGCGGCGATCATAGCAGCTGCTGCCGGCGGCATCGGCGGCGGGGCCATTGGCGGGATATTGGCCAAGCTGATCGGAAAGCATCACGCGGATTATGTCGAGGACCAGCTGGAACGCGGCGGATTGCTGCTGTGGGTGCGGACGTGGAATGCTGCTGACGAAAAACACGCCGTGGAAATTCTGGCCAGTCACAGCGGTTCGGATGTTCACGTGCATGAACTTCCCGCCGCTCATGATGTTCTGGAAGATCGTTATGGTGGCGACACATTCGCCGGCGAGCTGCAGGCCTATCGCGGCGTGCCTTATTCATATCTCCCGGACGGGGAATATTATATCTCCGGCGAGGTTCTGCCCACGGAACGGGACGTCAAGGCGCGCATTGACCGGGATATCTATCTCGAAACATTGCGGTCCGAAGCGAAAGAGCAAGGCTGGGATATCGAAGCGCTGCTGGGCAATCCCGCCGGTGTATTTCAAGCGCCGGCCAAGCTGCTGGCAACCGACCTGCCGGATCCAATCAAGGCCGATATTCTCAAACGCTGGGCCTATGGCGAAAAGCAGCTCGAAATCGCGTCTGATGATGGCATGAAACCGGCTAGAAACGGCGATCGCCTCCAGGAAATTAATCTGGCGCTAGAGCGGCTGTAAGCGGCTCGGGCATTCCGGTCCATCCCCGGTAACAGCCGGCTAGCGTCCTGCTTGCCGCTTCCCAAAAAGAATTGGCCCGGGTTTCCAGACAGGGAAACCCGGGCCTTTCAACATGGAGCACCTGGATTCGCGGAAAGAGGGAGGGAGGCATTCCCGGATTCCGCCAGATGTGCCCGGTTGATTACATCGCCTTTTTGAAGGCGGATTGGGTTTCCTCGAGCGCTTTGTCGAATGCAGCGCGCGATGCGGATAACGCGTCACGCACCGCCGTCCACGACGCAGTGCCTGCCTTGTTCAGATCTTTCAGCTTGGCGATGGCAATGTCCTCATTTTTCTCCAGCTTTGCAACGGCAGCATCCACTTCTGCCTTGCTGCTCGCCTGCAATGTTTTCGCCGTCTTCTTGACGCGTTCCATGGTTTTTTCCCAAGCGTCTTTCAGTGCCTCGATACGGACCTGAAAATAGGCTCTGTCTTGTTCGTACATTCCCGCAGCGGCATCAAAATAGGCCATGACATTATCTTCGAACGCAGCCCATTCGGCTTCCAGATCCTCGCGGGCCTCGGCTGTTACCAACTCGCCGATTTCCTGATTTTCAGCAACCCATGCCTGATATGCGTCACGGTTGGCCTTCATCTTGGTGATCGCTTCATCCGCCTTGGCGCGGGCCTCTGCCTGCACATCCTGTGCTCTTGCTTCAAAGTGGGCGACGGATGCATCGATTTCGTCGAGGCGGTTCTTGGCCCGTTCGATAAAGCTGTGAATATGGCTTTGAGTGGTCATTCGATTTTCTCCTTGGGGTTAGCTTCGGGGGGAATGGGGTTCTGTCGATCAAGCCGCGCTTTTAGCGGTCTCTGGAGTCTCGGTAGATTTGCCAATGGCTGTTGCGAGCATCACCAGTGTCCAGCCGGAGATGAGGATGTTGATTCCCGCCAGCACGCCGAGTGTCCAGAGCGCCGAAAATGGCAGCTGCCACCAAAGCAATATGCCGACGGCAAATGCCGCGACGCCATTGAACAGCATCCAGCCCCAGCCGGTCAACGGGCGCATCTTGAAGGCAAATATGGCTTTCAAAATGCCTTCGGCGAGAAAGGCCGCTGCGACAAAGATGGTCAGAACAAAAACCGCTTCCATTGGCCATATCAGAAGCATGACACCAGCCGCTAGCCAGACTATGCCGACGAGCACGGCGAGCAGGATCCGGCTCCATTTGTGAAAGCTGAATGCCTGGATGATCTGGGCCGTTCCGGCGATCACCAGCAATACGGCAACGCATATCGCTACGCCGAGACTGGTGATCATTGGAAAAATTATCGCACCTGTACCGGCAAGGATCATGATGATCCCGGTTGCCATTACCCAGCCACGACTGCTCGATATATGCTCGGCGAAAACCGAAGAATCATCTTGGGTCGTGGTGGTCATGGTCTTTCTTCAGTTATGGCATCGGTGGCGTTTAAGAAACTCGATCGTGGTAAATCCTGACTGTGTTGAAGCCGGATTGATCAAATTCGCGGCGTCTTTTTACGAACGGACGTTATGTCCCAAAATCCGTAAATTCACTTAGACGGTCGCGTGCCATATCGATTGGAAGCGCTGCGATTCCCGGGCAAGCCGACAGGCAACTTGCGAACCTTATTTGTGGAAATTACGTAGTTACAAATCGATGCCGATATTGTCTGGAGGCTCCACCCGAGGCGATGATTATTTCTCGCCACAAACATCTTCAAGGAGCCCATGGCATGAAAAAGACAATATCGACAATTAGCACTGCACTGGCCCTTTCTCTCGCGGTTCAAGGCTGCACCCAGAATGCAGAAAGTGGCGATCAGGCAGAATGCGCCACATCCGAAGATGACGCGATGGCAGGCGCCCAGGAAAGCATGGATGCTGCGAAACATGATGCGAGCAAGGCGGCGATGGAAGCCCATAATGCCGCAAGAATGTCGGTGACGGCGGCCAAGCTGGCGGTCTGTTCCGAAGCACAGAAGGACAAAGAGGCTGCCGCTCAGATGGCGATCAACGCGGAGGCGGCTGCCAAACGAGCACAAGCCAAAATTCTGACGGCCAATACCAAATTGGATCTGGCGGCGAATGAAAATGCCAGAAAAGCTCAGGATTTGGTCGAAGAGGCCGTGGCTGCAACGAGTGCAGCGGTTCTCGAAACCAACGCATCGCTTATGGCCGGACTGGAATCCGATACGGCCGCTGCAAAACAGGCAGCAGATGCAGCACAGAAAGCTGTGATCAAAGCCGCAGCCGCGACTGCTGATGCTAGTAAAGCTGCCCAGGTTGCGGCAAAGGAAACCTGGGAAAAAGAAATGCAGGAAGGCGGGGCAGACGAATAACGGTCTGACCAAGCAACCCTGCGCACAAACAAGAGGAAATACAGATGCAAGGATTTGTCGACAATATCGAAGCTCTGACGGAGCAGAATGATGACTTCCGCCGCGTGCTCTACACGGGGCATAATCTGCAACTAGTGGTCATGACCCTTCAGCCGGGTGACGAGATCGGTATGGAAGTCCACGACGACCGCGACCAGTTTTTCCGGATCGAAGAAGGCAGTGGCGAAATCTGGATCGATGGCAAGGCCAATAAGGTGAAAGCCGATGATGGCGTCATTGTGCCACAAGGGGCCAACCATAATGTCGTGAACACCGGCACCGAGCCGCTCCGGCTTTACACCATATACGGACCGCCCGAGCATATCGACGGCACCGTGCACGCCACCGCAGCCGATGCCGAGAAAGAGCATGAGCATTTCGACGGCAAGACCACCGAATAGCGGCAGCTTCCTTTTCCAGTATCAAGATAGGTGACGGCGACCATGCTGCAGCGGCACATTGGTCCCGTCACCTGATCTGGTTATCAGCGGCCCATATCACGCTGGATGGTACGGCTGGCCATGTAGAAGTGGAACACCGCCCATAGATAGAGACATTTGAACAGGACCATAGACCATTGCAGTCCGTCCGCATTGGCCGAACTGCAGGCGGCTTGAGCGGCCACACCGATGTTGCTTGCCTTGCACGCCTCCAGCGTCAGCGCCGGATCGATTCCAGACAGGAATGTCGCATTCAATATGGTGGATAGACCGCCAATCAGGGGCGGTCCAAGGCCGTAACCCAACAGGTTCACGATGAACAAGGTCACCGCCACCGCCGTTGCTCTCATCCGGCTGTCGACCACGCCGCTCGGTACGGCGTAGAGCGGGCAGAGATAGGTATAGAGCAGCATCTGGCCGACCATCATTAGCGGGATTGCCAGCCACAGAGACTCCGCCAGATAGCCGACCACATGCATCGGTATCACGCCGATCAGCGCGAACATCGGTATCAGGGCCAATGCCTTGGGGAAACGTTCCGCATATTTGTCGGCCAGATAGCCTGACATATATGTGCCGATTGACGCCATGACCGCCAGGGCCAATGCGAATTTCACCGACGCATCAAATATCGACAGTTCATGGGTGCGGATCAGGAATGACACGAAAAACTGGCCAACGCCATAGTTGACGAACGAGGCGATGGTGACGCCCATGGTAACGTGCCAATAGGCCGGTTTTCCGGACAATATCTTCAATACTTCGCGAAACCCGACTTGCTCCCTATTCTGCATTTCGACCGGGTCGGTATAGCCGCGAGGCGGTTCCTTGATCGTCAACTTCACGATCAACGCGACCAGGATGCCGGGTACGCCGACAACCACAAAAGCAACGCGCCAGGCTTCGATATTCTGCCAGTCCAGCGCATTGACTGCCCAGGTCCAGTTCCAGCTGTTGAGCATCGCCGCGACCGTGGGGCCATCAAGGCTGCCGACAATGAAACCGCCAAAAACATAGGCGACCATGCCGCCGAGCGGGATTCCCAGCGCGTAGACCGAGACTGCGGTCGAGCGTTCCTTGGGAACGAAATAGTCGGCGATGATCGAATTGGCTGGCGGCGAGCAGCCTGCTTCGCCGATGCTGACGCCGATACGGAAGATGAACAGCGCGATAAAACTGGTCGCAAAGCCGCACAAAACAGTCATCAGGCTCCACAAGGCCACCGACCCGGCAATGATCCATACCCGATGGTTCTTTTCTGAAAAGCGCGCGATCGGGATGCCGACAAATGTATAGAGAATCGCAAAAGCCGGACCGCCAAGCAGGCCCATCTGCCAATCCTCAACCCCGAAGCTTTCCTTGATCGGCTCGGTCAATATGTTGATGATCGTACGATCGATGAAGTTGAAAATATAGACGGTCAGCAAAATGCCGAGAATATAATTGCGGTAGTTTTTGGTGCCATATCCCGTTTCCGGGCTCCCACCATTGTTGGAATGTGCGACACTTGTCGCTGTAGCTTCGACCAAATCCGGACTCCTAATGTGTTTCCCAACTGATTGTTACCGCTGGGTATTTCTGTATCGTACCGACTTTTACAGCATTGTATATGCCATTGTAACAGGCGATTTTCGGCCAGCTCAGGACGAACTGGTTTATTCTAAAGCATGTTCGCCGCCCAAGGGCGGCGCCCGGAACAGTCCTGTCCGATCGACGGGACTCGGTCCGACGGCAGGGCACGGAGACGGGAGGCGCAAGTGCCGCAACAATCCCTGAACCCGTGACTTAAATAACGCTGTCCTACACGGAACTCGACCGTTTAATATCGCCAATGATCCTGCGGCGCAGGCAGGACTGGCTCTTTGACAATCTTGGTACAATCACCGGGTTTACGGATGCTCGCCTGTTTTTGGCAGGCCGGCTCGGACGGAAATTTGGAAGGTCACACTAGACGAGCGGTCGCGGACCAATAAAGGCTATAAATCTGCGGCTTCGGGGCAAAGGTCACGGAAAACAAAAGCGGTCGCCACTGTAAAGTTTCTGTGGAGCATATCAACGATCACGCGTAGGCCAGAAACATCCTGAGGATGGCTTTGCGTCTTCGTGGCTTAGTGCAGGTCCTGTCGTTGTGCTGCGATTAAAAGCCTTCAATCGTGCGTCCGACCGAAATCGGCAGCGGCGTCGTCCTGGCCTTCCTCGATAATCCGGCGGCGGATCGCGCGGGTCTTGGTGAACAGGTCGAACAGTTCGTCGCCCTTGTCCCAGCGGATTGCACGTTGCAGGGCCGAGAGATCCTCGGAGAAGCGCTGGAGCATTTCCAGCACCGCATCCTTGTTGGACAGGAACACATCGCGCCACATCGTCGGATCGGAAGCGGCAATGCGGGTGAAATCGCGGAAACCGCCGGCGGAATATTTGATCACTTCGCCGCGGGTCACATCTTCCAGATCGGAAGCGGTGCCGACGATCGTATAGGCGATCAGATGCGGCAAATGGCTGGTCACCGCGAGGACAAGATCATGATGCTTGGCGTCCATGATCTCGACATTGGCACCGAGCCTTTCCCAAAAGGCTTTGACTCGCTCGACATCGCCTTCGGCGGCGTCTGACGGGGGCGTGAGGATGCACCAGCGATCCTGAAAAAGCGTCGCGAAGCCGGCATCGGGGCCGCTATTCTCGGTGCCGGCGACGGGATGGGCAGGGATGATCCGGGCATCTGGCAGCGCCTTGGCCAGAGCGGCCAGCACGCTTTCCTTGGACGATCCGACATCGCTAATGATGGCATCGTCCGGCAGGTCGGCGGCGATATCGGCGGCAACCTCTGCCATCACGCCAACCGGCACGCAGAGGATCACCAGATCGGCGTCGGTGACCGCTGCTCCGGCGCTATCGCTGACGTCGTCGCAAAAGCCCAGTTCGATGACTCGCGCCCGCACCGCGGCATCGGCATCATAGCCGGTGATCCGCGCAGTCGGCATGGTCTCGCGCACCGCATGGGCAATTGAGGAGCCGATCAGGCCAATGCCGATGATCGCGATATTGGCAAAAGGCAGCATCAGTCGGAGGCTTCCAATATCTCGCGCAACGCCTGGGCGACCCCGCGGGTTTCTTCTTCGGTGCCGATGGTGATGCGCAGGCCGTTGACCAGTCCCTGTCCGGGCAACCAGCGTACCGCATAGCCCTTGTCCATCAGCGCGCTATTGGCCTGTTCGGCGGTAACCTTGCCTTCGAACAGAACCAGCAGGAAATTGGTGTGGCTCGGCACGATCTTGAGACCGTGGTTGCCGAGCGCGCCCATTTCGTCGCTCAGCCATTGTCGCCATTTGGCATTATGCTCGCGGCTCTTGGTGACAAAGTCTTCGGAGGCGAGCGCGGCGACAGCGGCTTCCTGTCCCGCAGTGGTGACATTGAACGGCAGCCGGATGCGGTTCATTGCGCCGATAATATCGGCATGGGCATAGCCCCAGCCAATGCGTTCGGCGGCAAGTCCGTGGATTTTGGAAAAGGTGCGGGTGACCAGCACATTGGCCTTGGTGCTGGCGAGTTCCATCGCGCCGTCATCCTGCCCCTCGTCCATATATTCGGCATAGGCGGCATCGAGCACCAGCAGCACATGGCCGGGCAGGGCGGAATGCAGACGGGCAATCTCTGCGCGCGGCGTGAATGTGCCGGTGGGATTGTTGGGGTTGGCGATGAAAATCACCCGGGTCTTGTCGGTGACCTTGGCGAGAATCGCATCGACATCGGTGCCATAATCCCTGTCATCGGCAACAACCGGTGTGCCGCCATAGCGTCGTGCGGCAATATCATAGACGGCAAAGCCATATTTTACATAGATGATCTCGTCGCCCGGTCCGCTGAAGGCATTGGCGGCCAGATGGAGCACATCGTCGGAACCGGTGCCGCAAATGATCCGCGCCGGATCAAGCCCATGTTTGGCGGCAATCGCCTCGCGCAATTTGGTCGAGCCGGGATCGGGATAGCGGTCAACCGAACCGGAGGCCGCGTTCAGCGATTCTGCCGCCGCCGGACTACAGCCCAGAGGGTTCTCATTGGCCGACAGCTTGACGATCTTGCGGCCATCCGCGCCGGTCGATTTGCCGGGCACATAGGGCGCAATGCCCATGATCCAGTCTTTAGGTTTTGGTCCGCTCATTGCCTTGGTCCGCTTGTCAGAAGATAACATCTGTCGCCGGACTAACCTTTGCGGCCTGTCAGTCAACCGCATTATCATTTGACGCTCGGGATTTCGCCGCTTAGCTCCCGTGTTGATGACTGATGATATACGTTTTGGATTGGACAGGAAGGTTCGCCTGCTGGGACCGCTGCCGCTGGACAGCGGGGCGGAGCTCGCGCCCGTCGATCTCGCCTATGAAACCTATGGCACGCTCAATGCGGATGCCAGCAATGCAATCCTGATCTGCCATGCGCTGACCGGCGACCAATATGTTGCTTCGAAACACCCGCTGACCGGCAAGGACGGCTGGTGGGTGCGGATGGTGGGTCCGGGTAAGCCGGTGGATACGGACCGTCATTTCGTCATCTGTGCCAATGTGATCGGCAGCTGTCTCGGCAGTTCCGGACCAGCGACGGTCAATCCGGCGACCGACAAGCCCTGGGGCATGGATTTTCCGGTACTGACCATCGCCGATATGGTGCGCGCGCAGGCTTTGCTGATCGATCATCTCGGCATAGAACGGCTGCACGCCGTCGTCGGCGGTTCGATGGGCGGGATGCAGGCGGTCAGCTGGGCAGCACTCTATCCCGAACGCGTCGGCTCGGCGGTGATCATCGCTTCTGCCGCCCGCCACAGCGCCCAGAATATCGCCTTTCACGAAGTCGGACGGCAGGCGATCATGGCCGATCCGCGCTGGCGCGGCGGCGCTTATTATGCCGACGACGATCCGCCGAGCAGCGGTCTCGCCGTCGCCCGCATGGCGGCGCATATCACCTATCTCTCGGAAGCCGGCCTGACCGAGAAATTCGGCCGGCGGCTGCAGGACCGTGACGCCAAGACGTTCGGCTTCGATGCGGATTTCCAGGTCGAATCCTATCTCCGCCATCAGGGGATCAGCTTCGTCGACCGGTTCGACGCCAACAGCTATCTCTATATCACCCGCGCGATGGACTATTTCGACCTCGCCGAGGCCCATGGCGGGTCGCTGGCCAATGCCTTCAAGGACTCGCAAACCCGCTTCTGTCTGATCAGCTTCGACACCGACTGGCTATACCCGACCAGCGAAAGCCGGGCGATTGTCCACGCGCTCAACGCTGCCGGCGCCGCGGTCAGCTTCATGGAATTGTCGAGCCCCTTCGGCCATGACAGCTTCCTGCTGGAAAATCCCGAGATGAACCGGATTGTCGACGGGTTCCTGAAGGCAGGGGAAGGGAAATGACCGCAGGTCCGATTCTATTCCGTCTTTCGCGCCATTTGGGACTCGCACAAAGCCACAAAGGCACAAAGAAGAGATCGCCTGTTCTTCTCTTCGTGCCTTCGTGTCTTCGTGCGCAAAAATCTTCTGTCTTCCGTTTCATCGAGCGCGCCGCATGACCAAACTCCGCCCAGACCTGCAGATCATCGCCGACAATATCGCGCCCGGCAGCCGGGTGCTTGATATCGGCTGCGGCGACGGCGCGCTGATGGCAGCGCTGCGCGACGAAAAGGGCTGCGACGCCCGCGGGCTGGAGATTGAGCCGACCAATGTCGCCAGCGCGGTCGCCAAGGGCCTATCCGTGGTGCAGGGCGACGCCGACACCGACCTCAGCACCTATCCCGACGGCAGCTTCGACTATGCGATTCTCAGCCAGACTTTGCAGACCACCCACCGTCCCGACATCATGCTCGATCAATTGTTGCGGATCGGCAAGCAGGCCTTTGTCAGCTTCCCCAATTTCGCCCATTGGCGGATCCGCGCGTCGCTGCTGCTCGGCGGCCGGATGCCGGTGACCCGGCTGATCCCGCAGACCTGGTATGACACGCCCAATATCCACCATGTCACCATCGACGATTTCCGCGCTTTGGTGCAGGATGGCAAATATAAGCAGGAAGGCCAGTGGTTTCTGAGCGGTGACAAGCAGACAGGGCGCGGCATGGCGAACCTGCTGGCGGAACATGCGGTATTCCTGTTGCGGGGATAGCCCTTGTCACCCCAGCCTGCGCTGGGGTGACAAGGGCTATCTTGACATTGTACCACTTCAGGTACAAATAAAGTCCACCATGTTGATGGAAAATTTCTCGAAGGCCCGCGCCAATCTCAAAGCGTTGATGGACCGCGTCGTCGCCGACAAGATTCCCCTGAAAATTACCCGTCAAAATGGAGAGGCGGTAGTGATGATCTCCGAAAGTGAATGGGCCGGTATGGAGGAGACTATCTATTTATTGTCTTCACCAAAAAATGCCGAGCGCCTGCTCGAGTCGATAAGGCAACTTGATGCCGGAGAGGGTTTCGAGCCTGAGCTTTTTAAGCAGTGAATGTATTATTCTCCGGGAAGAGTTGGCCGGAATATCGATATTTCCAGGAGCATGATCCAAAACTTTCCGAACGAATATATGCGCTGATAGAGGAATGTCGCCGAACGCCTTTTCGGGGTACCGGCAAGCCGGAGCCATTGCGCGGCCAGCTGAAAGGTTGGTGGTCCCGTCGCATAAATCGCGAGCACCGCCTCGTCTATCGCGTCCGTGGGGAAGGAGCAGAGCAAGTTCTGGAAATAGCGCAATGCCGATATCATTATTGAAGAGGCCGGGTTTATAGTAAACACCGTCATCCCGGCGAAGGCCGGGATCCAACCCAATGTCACAAATGCTCGCGAACCTGGTTTAGACCCCGGCCTTCGCTGGAGAGACGGTTATATGGGTGGAGCGCTCCGGGACACCCTCACCCCCGCTGAACCTCGTCCAACCCAAACGCCGCCAATATCGCCAGCCCGCTCATTCCGGCCATGATCGCCAGCACCATCTCGCCGCCAAACCAGTTGGCGACCAGGCTGAACAGGCCGCCGGCGAGCAATAGCAGGCCGATGATCGTGTTGGATAATGCGGTATAGGCGGCGCGGGTGTCCTTGTCGGCCATGTCGACCAGATGGGTCGACCGGCCGAGGCGCACACCTTGATAAGCGATCATCAGGCCGAACAGCAGCACCGGTAATATATAACCCCCGCTCAGCGCTCCGGCGAAGGCGAGCCAGCTTGTCGCGATCAAAATGACGGTCGCCACCATTGCCGAGAAGATCAGCACCTTGCGGCTGGACCGGTCCGACAGGCGGCCCCAGACGAAGCTGCTGCACAGGCTGGCCAGCGCCGAGGCGAGGACCAGAAAGCCGAGCTTGCCATAGCTGTCATCGCCGGCGCTGCCGACTGCGATCATGAACGGCGGGGCCAGCGCGGTGGCGGTCAGCAGTCCACGGGTCAGGATGAATCTCCGCAGCTGCGGATCGTCACCGAGATAGGCAAGATTGTTCCAGGCTTCTTTCAGGCCGGATTTGCCCCCTTCGGTCGCCCCGGCCTGTTCCTGCAGGGTGGCGAACAGCAGCGCGCTCAGCACCCATGCGCCGCCCGCCAGAAACAGCCCGGCGGTGACGAGCAGCATCCGGTCGATCAGATTGGACGATAATATCAGCGCATAGACGATCACCGTCACCGAGGCGATCGAGCCGGCCAGACCGGTGGCAGTGCCGCGGCGGGACTTGGCGATGGTCTTGCCGAGCACATCCTTGTAGCAGACCGAACAGACGCTGCGCGCCAATGCCAATATGCCCAGCGCAATCACGATGGCCCAGCTGGCAGCGACCCCGGTCAGGCTGATCGCGATCAGGCCAATGGCAGCCGCAGCCAATCCCTGAACCGTTGACCCGGCCGCCCAGGCCCATTTGCGGCGTTCCAGCTTGCGCAAGTAACCGGCGGTCAGCAACTGCGGCAGCAGCGCCCCCGCTTCGCGCACCGGTACCAGCAGTCCGACCAGCGCCACCGGCGCGCCCAATGCGGTCATCAGCCAGCTCAGCACCAGCTTCGGATCGACCAGCCCGTCGGCGCTCTTGGTCAGCGCCAGCGCGCCGACATGACGAAAGAAATTGCCCGGTTCCTGCTTGCAGGCGCTGTCCGGAATATCCGCGCAGGCGCGGCCCTCGTCATCGATGATAATCGACTGAAAGGCTTTTTCGGTGGTGGATCGGGTGGACGTGGATTGGGCAATTGTCGATTGGCTGGCCATGGACCGACGCTAACCGACTATCGTTCCCGTGTCGCGCTGAACTTTAGGTCAGGGTTACGCTCTTCCTGATAGCCGACATCCCAGGCGGACTTGGCCATGAACACCAGATTGTCGTCGCGGTCCCTGGCCAGCGAACTCTGGTTGATATTGGCAAAGGCGTTCAAAGTCGCTTCATCCCCGCTGATCCAGCGGGCGGTTTCAAACGGCGCCATTTCCAGATAGGCATCGACTTTATATTCCGCCTCCAGCCGCGAGACCAGCACTTCGAGCTGCAATTGCCCGACCACGCCGATAATCCAGTTAGCCCCGATTTCCGGATAGAAGACCTGAACCACGCCTTCTTCACTCAGATCATCCAGCGCCTTGCGCAGCTGCTTGGTCTTGGTCGGATCACGCAGGATTACCCGGCGCAATATTTCCGGCGCGAAATTCGGCAGGCCGGTGATCCGGACCTGGTTTTTCTCGGACAATGTGTCGCCGACCCGCAAGGTGCCGTGATTGGGGATACCGATAATATCGCCCGGCTCGGCGGTGTCGGCAATTTCTCGATCCTGCGCAAAAAACAGGATCGGCGAGTGGATCGCAATCGGCTTGCCGAGCCCCGAAGGCGTCAGCTTCATGCCGCGCTTGAACTCGCCCGAGCACAGCCGCATGAAGGCAATCCGGTCGCGGTGCTGCGGGTCCATATTGGCCTGAATCTTGAAAATGAAACCGGTAACATCGTCGCTTTCGGGATCGATGGGAGCCGGGTCGGCGGGTTGTGGGCGAGGCGAGGGCGCATAGTCGGCGATCGCTTCGATCAATTCCTCGACACCGAACTGCTTGAGAGCAGAGCCGAAAAAGACCGGGGTTAGATCACCGCTCTGATAAGCTTCGAGATCGAAGCTGCTATAGCCACCCTGCGCCAGTTCGCCTTCACTGGTGAGCCGTTCGAGCGCGCTTTCGCTGAGTACATCGGCCAATTTGGGATCATCAAGACCGGAAAACTGTTGTGTCACGCCGTCATATTGTTTGCTGTCGCCGGTCGGCTGATGCAGCTGATTGTTGACCAGATCATAGACGCCCTCAAACTGTCCGCCCATGCCTGCGGGCCAGCTCATCGGGCAGACGTCGAGCGCCAATTTGTCTGCGACCTCGTCGAGCAGTTCGAACGGATCGCGGCCTTCGCGGTCGACCTTGTTGATGAAGGTGATGATCGGCACATTGCGCATCCGGCAGACTTCAAACAGTTTCAACGTCTGCGCCTCGATGCCCGACGCAGCGTCGATCACCATGATCGCGCTGTCGACAGCGGTCAGGGTGCGGTAGGTATCCTCGGAAAAATCCTCATGGCCCGGCGTGTCGAGCAGGTTGAAGACGATGCCGTTGCGCTCGAAGGTCATGACGGAACTGGTCACCGAAATCCCGCGCTGCTGCTCGATCTTCATCCAGTCGGACCGCGCGCGCCGGTTGTCGCCCCGCGCCTTGACCTCGCCCGCCAGGTGGATAGCGCCGCCCTTCAGCAACAGCTTCTCGGTCAGCGTCGTCTTACCCGCATCGGGGTGAGAGATGATCGCGAATGTCCGGCGTGGTTTGGCTTTCACAAGAATATCAAACTTTCAACAGACAAACGGGATGTAAAGTTGGATGCCAGCAGGCCTGCTTTTGCATGAGATCCGCGATTTGAAGTTGCTCGGTATTTCCAATCCATTTTCGGTTACGGGCAAATCAGAGAAATTAGGGTGAGGAGGGGTGTTGGATGGTAACCAAAGAGCCTGCCACCTCGCGGTCTCTGTAGTTGCACTGAAAACATTCACACCTTTTTCAGCCGGAAGATCCTCCCTCTCAACGATAAAATCTCCAGCATCCGTAAGCTGGCCAGAAACTACGGTAAAGACTGGACTTGGTGCGGAATATGCTCCGGTGGGCAATTTGATGGTATAATTAATTGTACAAGTCGATCCAGGTGGGGGGATTTGCTCACATTTTATGGTGAAGCCGCGCAATCGATATCTCCCGGGCTTCATTCGATATACTTCTTCTTTGGGATCAATCATATTGCTTCCCAGCAATGGAACACCCGCGCCTCGCTCAAATCGAAAATTTGAGTCCGAGTCCGTACCATCTTCATTTAGCTTCACGAAATAAACGAAAAGAGTGTCAATATATTGCCGTTGAATTCGGATCGACAATCTCACGGCTCCTTCATCTGACTTCAATTTCGATGACTTTTTGATTGACTTAGGTTCACTAACTCCAGCGATTGCCGGTTGAAGGGCGAAGCTGCCGAAAAACAGACAGCAAATGGCTGCAGCTAGAAATCTAGAAAATACTGGTTTGCTCTTTCTCAACAACGCTTTTACCCCCTCAACTCCGCACCGAGTTTCGATGCATTGGCAACAACCTTTTCGGTCAATCCCTTCAGGTCCTCTTCGGTCAACGTCGCGTCTTGCGGCTGCAAAGTCACTTCCACCGCAAGCGACTTCTTGCCCTCACCTACGCTTGGTCCCTCGAACAGATCGAAAACCCGCGCATCGGTGATCAGCTTCTTGTCCGCGCCCTTGACCGCGCGCACCAGATCGCCCGCTGGCAGGTCCGCATCGACGATGAAGGCAAAATCACGGGTCACCGCTTGCAGCGCCGGTGGCGCAAAAGCATCGCGCATATGGCCCGATTTCTTCTTCAGCGGAATCGCATCGAGGAAAATCTCGGCAGCAACAGCCGTGCCCTTGAAACCCATCGCCTTGGTGGTCGACGGGTGGAGCACGCCATATGCCGCCAATATCTTCTTTGGCCCGAGCCGCAACGTGCCGGACTGGCCGGGATGATAATGATCCCCTGCTTCGGCGAAATCCATCAGCTTGTCGACTGGTGCGCCAGCCGCATCCAGTATCGCGATCACTTCCGCCTTGGCGTCATAAGCGTCGAATTTGGTTGCTGCACCGGACTGCCAATTGCGCGCTACCTTCTCGCCCGCCAAGATCAGACCGATGGTCGGATGTTCGCTGCTTTCCAGATAGCGGCGCCCGACTTCGAACAAACGGATCGACGATGCGCCGCGCGCTGCGTTGCGCTGGGCTGCCGCGATCAGGCCGGGCAGCAGCGAAGGCCGCATTACCTTGAGATCTTCGCTGATCGGGTTAGCCAGAGACCAGGTGCCGCCACCAAAGGGAGCGGCTTCTTTCTCGGAAATGAAGCTCCAGTTGACCACTTCGTTCATTCCACGCGCTGCCGCTGCTCGCCGTGCCTTGCGTTCGGCCAATTGCCCGGGGGAAGCGGTGGGCTTGGCCACGCCCGGCTTGCGGGGAAGCGGGGTTGACGGAATCTTGTCCAACCCTTCGATGCGGATGACTTCCTCGACCAGATCCTGCCAGCCGGCGACGTCACGACGCCATGTCGGCACTGTGATCTGCCAATCATCACCGACAATGAATCCGAGTGCTTCCAATATGGCTTTCTGTCTGTCCGGTGAGACTTCCAGTCCGCCCAGAGATGCGCATTGCTCAGGATCATAGCTGATCACGCGCTGCTCCGTCGGCGCTTCGCCGACACGGGTAATGTCGCTGGCATTGCCGCCGCAAAGTGCCTGCACCAGCGCCGTCGCGATCTCTACGCCGCCTTCGAGGAAAGCCGGATCGACGCCGCGCTCGAACCGTTGCCGCGCATCGCTGGTCAGCATCAGCTTCTGGCCGGTGCGGGCGATATGGGCCGGATCGAAATAAGCGCATTCGATCAGCACATCGGTTGTGTTTTGGTCGGTGCCATTGGCTGCGCCGCCCATGATGCCGCCGATACCATGCGCACCGGCTTGATCGGCGATCACGGTCATGGTCTCGTCGAGCACATATTCCTTGTCGTTCAGCGCGACCAGCTTTTCGCCGGCATGGGCCTTGCGCGCAACCAGACCGCCCTGCAATTTGGCGACGTCATAGACGTGCAGCGGGCGGCCCTGATCGAGCGTGACATAATTGGTGATATCGACCAGCGCCGAAATCGGTTTCTGGCCAGCCGACTTCAGCCGGGCCTGCATCCAGTCGGGCGATGCTCCATTTGTCACGCCGCTGACGGTGCAGCCGTAAAATGCGGGACAGCCTTCCGGATCGTCAATCGCGATGTCGGGACCTGCGCCGTTGCGGGCGATGTTGGTGATGTCCATCGGCTTCAGCGTGCCGAGGCCGGCGGCGGCGAGATCGCGCGCTATGCCACGCACGCCCATACAATCCTGACGATTGGGGGTTATCGCTACATCGATGACCGGATCATCAAGCTTCGCATAGTCTGCGTAACTGGCCCCAACTTCACTGGCCGCACTTTCCGGCAATTCGATGATTCCGTCATGATCTTCACCCAGTTCCAGCTCGCGCGCGCTGCACATCATGCCAAAGCTCTCGACATCCCGGATTTTCGCGGGTTTCAGCGTAAAATCACTACCCGGAATATAGGTGCCCGGCGGCCCGAACACACCGATCATCCCGGCTTTCGCGTTCGGCGCACCACAAACCACCTGCCAGGGTTCCGCCGCACCATCGTCAACTTTAAGCAATTGCAACTTGTCGGCATTCGGATGCGGCCCGGCTTCGATCACCTTGGCAACACGAAATGGTCGCAGGGCATCGGCGGGGTTTTCCACGCCTTCCAGTTCGAGACCAATGTCGGTCAATTTATCGGTGATTTCCGTGAGGCTTGCATCGGTATCGAGATGGGCCTTGAGCCAGCTTAAGGAAAATTTCATGCGCCGACTCCTCCGCTCAATGTCGGGACGTCGAGTGCGTCAAAGCCATAATGGTCCGCCCAGCGCAGATCGCCGTCGAAGAAAGCGCGCAGATCGTCCATGCCATATTTCAGCATCGCCAGCCGGTCGATCCCGCAGCCAAAGGCGAAGCCCTGCCAGACATCGGGGTCGAGCCCGCAATTGCGGATGACATTGGGGTGGACCATGCCGCTGCCCAATATTTCCATCCAGCCGCCATTGTCGCCGCGCGGGTCTCCGCCGATGATCCGGCGGCCCTTTTCAACCGAGAAGCCGACATCGACTTCGGCTGATGGTTCGGTAAACGGAAAATAGCTCGGGCGCAGGCGCAATTCAATATCGTCGCGCTCGAAAAAGGCCCGGACAAAGGTTTCCAGCGTCCATTTCAGGTGACCCATGTGAATGTTCTTGTCGATCACCAGTCCTTCGACCTGATGGAACATCGGCGTATGGGTCGCGTCGCTGTCGCTGCGATAGGTCCGGCCAGGGGCAATGAGGTAAATCGGCTCGCCGGCACCATCGGTCTGTTTGGCAACATCCATCATCGTCCGGATTTGCACCGGAGACGTGTGGGTGCGCAGTAATTTGGGCATGCCGTTTTCATCGGTCTGCGGAAAATAGAATGTGTCGTGCATCGCCCGCGCCGGATGGGTTTCGGGAATATTGAGCGCAGTGAAATTATGCCAGTCGTCCTCGATTTCGGGACCGGTAGCGACGGAGAAACCCAGATCGGCGAATATTTCGGCCAGTTCGTCCATCACTTGCGATACTGGATGGATGCTGCCTTTGGGTGCAGCAGGTGGCGGCAAGGTCAGGTCGAGCTTTTCGGTGGCGAGCTTTGCATCAAGAGCGGCGGTTTCCATCGCTTCCTTGCGGGCCGCCAGGGCATCGGCAACAGCCTGTCGCGCGCCATTGATCTTGGGACCCTGTTCCTGACGCTCTTCCGGCGTCATCTTGCCAAGCGTTTTTAGCAGCAGCGAAATCTCGCCCTTCTTGCCGAGCGCAGCCACGCGGATTTCCTCCAGCGCATCGCCATTGGCTGCCGCGCCAATTTGCTCCAGATATTTGTCCCTGACCGCTTCGATGTCGCTCATCATATTGTCCCGTTTTTTCTCGTTGCCCGTCTAGCAAGACTTGGGAAAAACCCAATAAAAAAGCGCCGCGAGATTGCTCCCCGGCGCTTCTTTGAAATTATGAAAATGCTTAGGCTTTGGCCAGAGCATCCTGCGCCTGTTTGATGATGCCGCCAAATACTGCCGGTTCATTCATCGCCAGATCGGCCATCACTTTACGGTCCAGTTCAATCCCGGCCAGCTTGGTGCCGTGGATGAATACGCCATAGGTCATGCCTTCAGCGCGAACCGCAGCATTGATACGCTGGATCCAGAGTGCGCGGAAAGCCCGCTTCTTAACTTTACGATCGCGGTAAGCATATTGGCCAGCTTTTTCGACAGCCTGCCGCGCGATGCGGATGGTATTTTTGCGACGACCGTAATAGCCCTTCGCCTGAACCAATAATCTTTTATGTTTGGTACGAGTTGTCGTACCCCGTTTTACACGTGCCATATTCTATATCCTGTAAGTTTGAATGTCGCTGCGGCGGGAATTAACCCAGGCCGTATGGCGCCCATTTCTTGACTGTCCGAGCATCCGCATCACACAATTTCTTGGTGCCGCGGTTCTGGCGGATATATTTGCTGTTATGGCTCATCAAACGGTGGCGTTTGCCGGCTACGCCGTGCTTGACCTTACCGGTTGCGGTGATTTTGAAGCGTTTCTTCACACCACTTTTGGTCTTCAACTTGGGCATTTTGGTCTCCTCTAGATGGTACCGTTACGGACACTTGTGGCAGCCCAACACTGGCCAGAGCGTCACTTCGGAAGGGCGGCTTTAGCTAGATTCGCCTGAATTGCAAGCGATATCGCGACGGAAACGCCATCAATGATGGCAAGCAATAGCCTCCAGCACATCGTCGACCCGGGCGTGATCGCCTATCGCAAGCACATGGCCGTCTGATTCGGCGTGGAGCGGTTCGCCGTTCCAGTCGCACATCATCCCGCCGGCACCATCGACAATCGGAGCGAGAGCGGCGAAATCGTGGAGTTTCAGACCCGCTTCGCAAACCACATCGACATGGCCGCTGGCGACCAGACCGTAATTATAGCAATCGCCGCCATAGATGATCTTGCGCGGCGCAACTTTGCTGGCCAGCCCCATGAAATGCTCGGCATCATGCTCGTCGAACTGGTGCGGTGTGGTTGTCGCGAGGACGGCGTTCTTGAGCTCCCGGCAGCGTGCGGATTTGGCTGGCTGGCCGTTGAATATGGTCGGGCGGCCGATAACGCCGACCCAGCGTTCTTTTGAAATCGGCTGGTCAATGATCCCGATCAGCGGAAAACCCTCCTGCATCAGCGCAATCAGCGTCCCGAAGATAGGGCGCCCCGCGATAAAGCTGGTGGTACCGTCAATCGGATCCAGCACCCATTGGCGCGATGCGCCTTCGTTGCGGGTGCCATATTCCTCGCCAATGATACCGTCATCAGGCCGCTCGGCTTCGATGATCGCTCGCATCGCCGCCTCGGCTGCGCGGTCCGCTTCGGTTACCGGTGAAGAATCATCCTTGGTTTCCTGATCAAATTTGGCGCGATAAAACGGACGAATCGCTTCGCCAGCGGCGTCAGCCAGCTTTTGCGCGAGATCGATGTCTTTTGGTGTCATTGGTTGTCCTTTAATATCAGAAAAGGCTTTTAGCGAGCATCAACCACACAATGACCAATATCGCTGAAAATGCGGGAATGCCAAGTGCGAACCATATTTTGTAAAGCCGGTAATATTTCGCCGTCAAGGCCACTTGATTTCGTGCGGCATCCCTCGCCAGATTGCGTAAGCGGATTTGAATATATACTACCGGGAGCCAGCACAGGCCAATGAAAACATAAAGAGCTAGGGACCAGAGAATCCACGGAGTCATAATCGGCCAACCGAGCAGATGAGCGAGCCAGAAGCCGGTAATGGGCTGTACGATTACCGCCAGCGCCGTAAACAGAAAATCGGCGATCACGACTGTGTCTGCGACATGCGCGATCAGTTTTGCATCTCGGGTACGGTGGGCCATCAGCATGAAAAACGCTATGCCGGCCCCTGTTCCGATCAGAACCGTAGCTCCGATGAGGTGGAGCCATTGGGCGAAGAGAATCGTGGGGCTCATCTCTTGTCCAATGCAATCAGGCAGGTGATGGACAGGCCCATGGCGGCAATAGCCTTGATCAAAGGAGCCAACGGATCAAGCCAAATCCCGGGAGTCAATATTACTCCACCGGATAAATAGACGAGGGTGACTATTACAGTTCCCGCGAGTGCCCAGCGCACAGTTTTACGGAACAGCAGGCTCAAGCCGAGAATGATGTCCGCGCACGCCCCGCTGACTACGAGCAATTTTGCGGTCAGTGGCGAAAGCTGTGATTGTCCTAGCAGGGCGACTGCCTCGTCAATCTTGAACAGGCCCAATATCCCTGACCCCAGCCACAATATCACAAGTGCTGCCAGAAACAGGGGCATGGCCAGCATCAGTCGGGCGTGGACTCGATCTTGCTTGCCGGCTGGAAAATCATTGAGAATTTCGTTCAGGGCCTTGGCCGGGCGACCCAATATCGCATTGGTTTGACGAGAATCTCCCTGCACGCCTTCGATAAGCGAACAAACTGCGTTTGTCCGCAGAGGGGAGCGCCATCCCAACCAACCCAACCCGTCCGAAATGTTCGCGGTCAGCTTCATCAAAAATGGATTAATCGGGATATGCCAACGTGCCGGAGCGAAATTCAGCCATTCGCGATGGCGCGCAATGATGTAGTTAAGGGATTGCGACCCTTCCTCAACCAAGTCGTGCGAGCCGGCGAATTCCTGCGGTGTTTTGACGGCTAGCGCCACCGCGTCCACGACTTCTGATAGGGATATTGTCTGCACTTGGCCCATCTTCGAGAGATGCGGTGTAAAATAAGGCATGGCGCCGATCATCCGGATAAGCTCGGTGCCACCGTAGCTGTTGCGACCGATGACCAATCCAGGGCGAAATATGATAGCGTTCAACGAAGATGCGAGCAAATATTCGTCAGCGCGTGCCTTGCTTTGCATGAAATCAACCTGAGCCCGATCGGAGGCTCCGCACGCAGAAATCTGGATGAAGCAGGAAATTCCCGATGCTTCACAGGCCGAACCCAGTGCGATAATCGCGTCGGCTTGCGTCACAGTCACGTCATTCCCGGGGCTCGACTGTAAAATGCCGCTCGCATTGATAACGACATCTATATTACGCAATATCGGCGACCAGCTTTGCGGGTCGCAATATTGGCCGAGATCACCCTGCTGCCACTCTATTTGAGGAAGAATGGACCGCCCGTAGGAGATGTCGCGCCCAAAGCCGATGACTCGATGCCCGGCGGATGAAAGAGCATTGGCGATGGCGCTGCCAATGAAACCATATGCGCCCAGTATCAGAATCGACTTTGGCGGTTCATCCATCCGATGATCAATCAGACAGTCTCTTCAACAAACATCCGTCGGTGTGCTGCTCTGCAAGATCTATAGCTTCAGGAGTCATGGCTCGTCGGCCTCCGCTTGGCTCGGTCGCCAAGCCCAAAGATAAAGGATCAGCCCAGTGATGATGAACAGGGCACATCCGGATAACACCCAGGCATTGGCGTACCAGTAGTCCCCCCAGGTAAATTGGCCCGCCATGATCTTTTTCCAGCCGTTGAAATGCTGCATTCCGGCGACGACCAGGCCCAGAACGGCGAGAGTCGAAGCCATCCATCGGTTGAGCCAATGCATGGGATTGGCCAGAAGAAGCAGGCCGAGCAGCCCGATGATCGTTCTTTGTGCGCGGCAATAGGGGCAGACATAGACCCAGTCGGCCCATTCGGTAAACCAGGCGAACAGGGAGATGAAAATCGCCAATATTGCGATGTGAACGCGATATTTTAGCAGCAGTTCGAAACGTGGCATTGGCGTCTCCCGATATTGGAATTCCCGGTCGGGATTAGTCCCAAAGGCTGCTGACCGAGCTTTCGTCCGCGATCCGCTTGATCGCTTCGCCGAGTAGCGGGGCAATGGGCAGGACGCGGATTCTATCGGAATCGAGCGCCGATTGCGGGGTCCGGATGGTGTCGGTGATGATCAGCTTGCGCAGTGAGGAGGCGTTGACCCGCTCTACCGCTTTGCCGGAGAGAACACCGTGGGTGATGTAAGCGGCGACATCGGTTGCGCCTGCCTCGATCAGGGCATCGGCGGCGTTGCAGAGCGTGCCGGCGCTGTCGGCGATGTCGTCAATCATCACACAGAAGCGGCCCTTCACGTCGCCGATGATGTTCATTACTTCGGAGACGCCGGCCTGCTCGCGGCGTTTGTCAACGATCGCGAGCGGCGCGTTGTCGAGACGCTTTGCCAATGCCCGGGCGCGAACCACGCCGCCGACATCAGGCGAGACGACCATGATATCCTTGTCGCTATGACGCTTGAGGATATCTTCGCTGATCACCGGCGCGCCGTAGAGGTTGTCGGTCGGGATATCGAAAAAGCCCTGGATCTGTCCGGCGTGAAGATCGACAGTCAATACGCGGTCGGCCCCGGCTTCGGTGATGAGGTTGGCGACCAGCTTGGCGGAAATCGGTGTTCGTGGTCCGGGCTTCCGGTCCTGGCGGGCATAGCCGAAATAGGGGATCACTGCCGTGATCCGCTTGGCCGAAGCCCGGCGCAGGGCGTCGATGCTGATCAGCAGTTCCATCAGATTGTCATTGGCCGGATGGCTGGTCGACTGGACGACAAATACATCTTCGCCGCGGACATTTTCGTGGATTTCTATGAAAATCTCGTCATCGGCAAAGCGTTTGACGCTCGCGTCGGTGAGCGGGATGTCCAGATATTGGGCGATTTCTGTAGCCAGCGGCAAATTGCTGTTGCCCGACATGAGTTTCATAATTGCGTTCCCCCGATTCAATGGCCCGCAAGAATCGTCAGCGGAACCTCATGACAATTTCGTGACCCTGTTAGACAGATGGCCGGCGAATCAAAAGTCCGTATTTGCGTTAATTTCGATTGCTCCGCACAGTGGCCCTTCCTATCAGGGCGCGATGACGGAAAAGCTTACCATTACCATGGCGCAATTGACGCAGAGCGTTGGCGATTTGCGCGGCAATGCCGACGCGATGATTGCGGCGCACGGCGCGCGACCGGATAGCGATCTGATTGTGTTCCCGGAGTTGCAGCTGATCGGCTATCCACCGGAAGACTTGGTGCTGAAGCCATCCTTGTGGGAGCGCGCGGAAGCAGAGCTCAATCGGCTGGCAGCGGCGACCGCGGGGCCGGGGCCGGCCATGTTGGTCGGATCGGTGTTTCGCGAAGATGAAAAACTCTACAATGGCATAGCGCTGCTCGAAGGCGGGCATATCAAGGATATCCGTTATAAGGTCGAGCTGCCTAACTATGGTACCTTCGACGAAAAGCGGCTCTTTTCCTCCGGCCCATTGCCGGAACCAATCATCTTCAAGGGCTGTAAAATTGGCCTGCCAATTTGTGAGGACGTCTGGTTCCCGGCCGTCTGCGAACATCTGAAAGCGCAGGGGACGGAGCTGTTCATTTCGGTCCACGGCAGTCCCTATGAAATAGAGAAAGACGATAAGCGCCTCGGCCAGGTGGCGACGCAACGGGTGCGGGAAACCGGAATTCCGCTGCTGTTCCTGAACCGGGTTGGCGGACAGGACGAGATTGTCTTTGATGGCGCCAGCTTCGTGCTTAACGGTGACGCCAGCCTCATGCATCAGCTGCCCGACTGGGAAGAGACGATCGTTGATACGCACTGGTCGCGTGAACACGGTGCATGGACTTGCGCGCCGGGGGACATCCACCAGCTCGATGACCATCCTGCCGATATCTATAATGCGATGATAGTTGGCTTGCGCGACTATGTGAACCGCAATCGCTTTCCGGGGGTTTTGCTCGGTCTGTCGGGCGGGATCGACAGCGCATTGTCGGCAGCCGTGGCAGTCGATGCATTGGGCGCGGACCGGGTCTGGAACGTGATGATGCCGTCGCGCTTCACCTCGCAGGAAAGTCTCGACGATGCCAAGGGCTGTGCAGACATGCTCGGCACCAGACTGGACACGATCCCGATTGGCCCGGCGATCGAAGGCTTTGACGCGATGCTCGAGGATAGTTTTGCCGACAGCAACGTCGATATTACCGAAGAGAATATCCAGTCCCGGATTCGCGGCGTGACGCTGATGGCGCTGTCGAACAAGTTCGGTCATATGCTGCTGACCACCGGCAATAAAAGCGAGATGAGCGTCGGCTATGCCACGATCTATGGCGATATGGCGGGCGGCTATTCGGTATTGAAAGACGCCTATAAGCTGACCGTTTTCAAACTCAGCTCATGGCGCAACCGCAACAAGCCGAGCCTGGGCCTTGGCCCCGATGGACCGGTGATGCCGGAAACGGTGATCACCAAACCGCCGAGTGCCGAATTGCGCGAGGACCAGAAAGACAGCGACAGCCTGCCGGATTACGAGATTCTCGATCCGCTGCTGCACGGGCTGATCGAGGAAGAATTGTCGGTCAATGATCTGGTGTCGCGGGGATTTGACCGGGAAACGGTGATCCGGATCGAGCGGCTGCTCTATATTGCCGAATATAAACGCCGACAGGCCCCGCCGGGCGTCAAGCTCGGCACCAGAAATTTCGGCCGCGACCGGCGCTATCCCATCACCAACGCATTCAGGACCGTATGACCATAAAAACCCGCTTCGCTCCGTCTCCGACGGGCCATCTTCATGTCGGCAATATCCGGACCGCGCTGCACAACTGGATGTTCGCGCAGAAAGAGGGTGGCACATTTCTGCTGCGGCTCGATGATACCGACGCCGAGCGGTCGAAGGAAGAATATGTCGACGCGATCCGGGCCGATCTGGCCTGGCTAGGGCTGGCTTCTGACGAAGAGCAAAGGCAGTCTGCGCGCATCGACCGTTATGAAGAGCATCTCGCGAAGCTGAAGGCCGATGGCCGGGTCTATCCTGCTTATGAAACAGCGCAGGAACTCGATCTCAAGCGCAAGATTCAGCTCGGTCGCGGAAAACCGCCGATTTACGATCGCGCGGCACTCGATCTGACCGCAGAACAGGTCGCTGCCTATGAAGCGGAAGGGCGGAAGCCGCACTGGCGCTTCAAGCTGGATCACGCGACGCCGATCACCTGGACCGACCTGATCAGGGGCGATCAGAATTTTGATCCCGCCTTGCTATCCGACCCGGTCATCCTGCGCGAAGATGGCAGCTGGCTCTATATGCTGCCCTCGGCAATCGACGATATCGAGATGGGGATTACCCATGTCGTGCGCGGCGAGGATCATGTGGCCAATACGGCGGTGCAGATCCAGATGTTCCAGGCGCTTGGCGCGAGGCCGCCGGAATTTGCCCATGAAGCGTTGCTCGTCGGCACCGAAGGCAAGCTTTCCAAGCGGCTCGGCTCGCTTGGAGTCAGCAGTTTTCGCGAGAAGAATATCGAGCCGCAGGCGCTTGTTGCCTTGCTGGCGCGTATTGGGACCAGTGACCCGGTCGAGCCGATTGCCGATGTAGCGCAACTGATTGAGACATTTGACTTTGCCCGCTTCGGTCGCGCACCGGCGCGTTTTGACGATGAAGAGCTGGCCCAGCTCAACCAGAAGATCGTGCACCTGCTCGACTATCCGGATGTGAAGGGCCGGCTGCCGGAAGCAATGGATGCCGAAGCCTGGGCGGTGATCCGGCCGAACCTGCATGATATGGGTGATGTCGACCAGTGGTGGCAGGTGGTGACGGGGCCAATTTCCCTCCCCGAATTTTCGCCGGAAGACCGGGAATTTCTGGCCGTTGCGCATGGTGAATTGGAGGAATTGGAAGCATCTTCCGATCTCTGGAAGGATCTCACCGGCGCGCTCAAGGAGGCTACCGGCCGCAAGGGCAAGCCGCTGTTCATGCCGCTGCGGCAGGCACTTACCGGGCTCGATCATGGGCCGGATATGAACGCTTTGCTGCCACTAATCGGTCGCGAAGTTGCGCTGGAAAGACTTTTAAAAACAATTAGTTAGGCCGTTTCTAACGGTATAATTTCCGCTCGCGCGCCCCCGTGTTTGCAATTTATAATGTAATAGTATAACATTACAATTGGCGCTGGGGCGAGATAGTCAAACAGGCACAAAGCCGCTCCGCCGTTGTTGAGGATGGTTGAGAGGATATGAACATGAGCTATGTATCTGTTTACGAAAACAAAACGCCCCGTTCCAAAGGCCTGATAATGACAGGCGCGGTTCACGCGCTGATTATCGGTGCCGTGATAGCGATGCCCGCAATCGTAGTGCCCGAGAGGTTCGAAGGCACGCTTATCGCCCTTTCGGAGGAGGTCGAGACGCCACCCGAGCCGATGATCGAAAAGATACAGCCGGAAGTTAAGGCCGCACCGCGAACGCAGCAAATCGCGCCGGACGTCCCGATCGTCAAATTGCCTCCCGTTCCGAAAATCCAATATGCCAAGATCGAGCTTGGCAGTAATTCAGAAGGAACAGGCGTCGAAATACCGCTGGAACCAATCACAATCATGCCTGACCCGGTGATCGTCGGCGCTCGCCTGAACACGCGCTATGCGGAGCAGTTCCAGCCCGCTTACCCGACCGGCCAGTTGCGGCTCGAGCGCGAGGGCGAGGTCAGCGTCCGGGTGCTGGTCGGGACCAACGGCCGTGTGAAACAGATCGAACTGATCGATTCGCCGCATGTCGATTTCTGGACAGCAACGCGCAAGCAGGCGCTTAGCAAATGGCGATTCACGCCGGCTACCAAAGACGGAACACCAATTGAAAGCTGGATGACGCTGAAAGTTCGCTTTGAAATCAACAGCTGATCAGCGCGCCGGGCGGCCGGCCCGGCCTTTCCCGTGGCAATTTTGCGGGAAGGGCTGGTCATCCGGCCGTGTCCGCACTATTTGGACGACATGGGAATGTTGAAAGATGTATCGGTTAGCGGCGGTTTTGGTGACCTGGTCGCCGTTTTTCGCCAGAGTGAACCGGGGGAGCGCCTGCTCCCGGCGGCAATGGCCATTGCCTGCACGTCGTTCATTTTGTTCCTTTTCTGGCTCGATCCGCAGGTAAATACATACACTTATGTGCCGCAGGAGGTCATTTATGTCGAAAACTGGACAAATGACCGCACCGACGAGGAAATTCTGCAGGACCGCTGGGAAATCCAGTGTCTGAAGGACGAGCTGGAAACCAAGCGGCGCGAAGCGGTGAAATCGCTCGGCCGGATGTCCGGCATGGATGTCGACCAGATTGAACGTGACGCGATCGCCGAGCGACTGGCGCGCGGTGAGGTAGAGGTGGAACGCCCCGCCGGTCTGCAATGCTGACCCCTCCCGGCGACGCGCATTATATGGCAGCAGCCCTGGCTCTCTCCGAGCGGGGCCGTGGCCGGACCGGTGCCAATCCCAATGTCGGCTGTCTCATTGTCAAAAACGGCAATATCATCGGCCGTGGCTGGACCCAGCCGGGCGGCCGTCCGCATGCCGAGGAAATGGCGCTCGCCGAAGCCGGAACCGCTGCAAAGGGCGCGGAAATCTATGTCACCATGGAGCCCTGTGCCCATGATAGCAGCCGCGGCCCGACCTGCAGCAATTCGATCATCGAAGCAAAACCGAAAAGGGTGATTGTCGCAACTCTCGATGCCGACGAACGGACAAGGCGCCGCGGTATTGACCGGCTGGGCGATGCCGGCATTCCGGTGTCGGTCGGCATCCGGGAGCCGGAAGCACGCCGCGCCATGGCCGGCTTTCTCTGCCGCGTCGAGAATGGCCGCCCCTTTGTCACGCTCAAACTTGCGATGTCACTGGACGGCTGTATTGCCATGGCCGACGGGTCGAGTCAGTGGATTACCGGCGACCGGGCACGGGCGCATGCCCATCTGGAAAGGGCGCGCAGCGACGCTATATTGGTCGGTGCAGGCACGGCAAGGATCGACCGGCCGGGGCTTGATGTCCGGCTCGACGGACTGGTTGACCGCTCGCCGCAACCGGTCGTGCTCGGCACCGACAAGGACAAACCGGACCATTGGCTGCAGCTGGAAGAGCCCGCCGCGATCGCCGGTCTTGCCGATATCAACTGGCTGCTGGTCGAGGGCGGCGCAAAAACCGCGACCTCTTTCCTGGCGGCCGGTCTGGTCGACCGGCTCCTGCTTTATCGCGCACCGATCATCATCGGTGGCGGCCTGCCATCCATTGCCGATATCGGGCTGGAAAAGCTCAGCGAGGCGCATGGCCAGTGGCGGCGCACCGAGCAGCGTGACCTCGGGCAGGATATGCTTGAGATATACGACCGCGCCGCCTAGGTTCCGCTCGATTTACAGCAAATAGGCACAGCAAATAGGATCGCCCATGTTCACAGGCATTGTTTCAGACATCGGTATCATCGAATCGATCGACCAGCGCGGCGATTTGCACGTCAAAATCAAATGCGGCTATGATATGGACGGCGTCGATATGGGCGCGTCGATTGCCTGTTCCGGCGTCTGCCTGACGGTGGTCGACAAAGGCGCCGACTGGTTTGCGATCGATGTGTCGGGCGAGACTCTTTCCTGCACCGCCGAGGGACAGTTTACCGCCGGCCGGCGGCTTAATCTGGAACGGGCGCTGAAGGTCGGCGACGAACTGGGCGGGCATATCGTCACAGGTCATGTCGACGGCGTCGGCGAAGTGGTTTCGAGCAAGGCTGCCGGTGATTCCCGCGAGGTCGTCATCCGGGTTTCAAAAGATCTGGCGCCTTTTGTCGCCGCCAAGGGATCGATCACCGTCGATGGCGTTTCGCTCACCGTGAATGCGGTGACCGACGACGAAGACGGGGTCACCCTTTTTACGCTCAATATCATTCCCCATACTGCGCAGGTGACCACGCTCGGGGAACTCGAGCCCGGTCGTGCCGTCAATCTCGAGATTGATATATTGGCGCGCTATCTGGCGCGGATGGAACAGGCCAAGTCTCTGGTCTGATCCTAGTCCTGTTGAACCAGTGACACCAAGGACGAAAGGCAGTTGGCTGATGTGCTGCGCAATGACAGTCATGCCGTCAGTAATGAGCTTGTCGAATCCCGTTTCTCGTCGATAGGCGCCGTTGACCCTCGCTCCTCCTTCGGGCCGACAGGCTCGGGACTAACGGTGAAAAACCATCATTTCTGCGGTAGGCCGGTCAGAACGGCAGCCATTTCTGCTTCTTGCTGAATTTCATATAGCCGATATTCGCGCCTAGCCGCAGGCCAGCGCCCAGCCGTACCGGGATCAGCACCTTGTCGCCGCTGCGCAGATAGCTGACGTGGAAGCCGCCGATGAAATAGGCCGCGCCTTCGCCAGCCGGGAAGCGCTGATACAGCTCTTCGCTGTCATAGAGATTATAGACCAGCACGAAAGTATTGGCTGCATTGCCGCCAAAATCAAAGCCGATGGAGGGTCCTGTCCAGTAGACCGGGCGTTCGCCCTCGACCTTGTGGTACAGCTTGCCCGAGCCGTAGCGCAGGCCGACAACGAAAGCCCCGCTGGCTTCGCGTCCGGCAATATAGGCATTGGGCCGGCCCTGTTTCTTGAGAATATCCTCGATCACTTCAGCCAGGCCTTTCGCGCCTTTGCCGAACACGCCTTCGGCAGCGCCGATCAGGTCATCGTCCTGATAGGTGTTGCCGTCATCGGTGGCAGCGGCGACGGTATTGCCGTTCTGGGCAGCGGTCGTCGTTGAACCGGAGGGCGCGATAATATCCGCGTTGATATCGCTATCCATCGGCGCGTCCTCGACCATCGTCGGACGAGAGTCGCTGGATTCAAATTTTCCGTCATAGTCGGGCGCAGCCAGATCGGCATCGATCACGTCATTCGGATCGACGGTTTCAACCTGGGCATGTGCGGGTGACAGAGCCGGTCCACTGGCAAGGGCCAGGACAGCAAATAAACCCAATGATTTCTTCAAGCATAACCGTAACATGGGTAAACTCCTTCCCGTTACCAGCCAAATATCGGCTCTCGGCCGTCGGGTATGACCACGCAATGAACGGACGACGAACGGACTCGATTCTGCGGCGGTCCGAGTCCCGTAGTCGCAATCCGCCCCGTTCCGGAATTTCCGGCGTGATTTACAGCGGCCCATTTTTCCCGTTGCAGCCAGCGCTTTCCATGGTTATAGCGCCCTCTCTAGCCAAGCTGCGTGGACACGTGGGTGAGCGGCTGAAACCACCTCCTTGCTAAGGAGACAAGCCTTTACGGGCTTCGAGGGTTCGAATCCCTCCGTGTCCTCCACTCTTCAAATTTCCTGTTCCTGAGAATACTCAACCCACAGGATGGGCTTTGGGCCATCGCCCGCCGAACGATTGTTTTGATTTGCGCCGCAAGCATCGATTGACGATGCTGGCCGATAGGGAAAAACAGCAAGGCGGTTAACGCGGAAGCGAAGCGCAGGCTGGCAGCAATTAGAATGACGGAGCATCAGGATTCGATATAGTTGGCCAGCATACCGGTGATTATATGCTGACGCTCCAAAGCGCCGATAACCGGCCTCCGATACAATAGTTTAGCGGAGGCTCCCGCAAGGGGCCCTTGGTAACGGTTTGATATTTGCTAGTTTTGCGCGCCAAGATTTTTGGTAGCAGCTAATAACCGAAGTTCTATTTGAATGGCCTCAACCGTTCATTTGGCGCGCAGATCTTCGTCCCGCTGTTTCAAAAACCACTCATAGGTGTCGCGAATACCGTCTTCCAGCGTGATGGTATACTCCCATCCCATCCGCGCGAGCCGGTTGACATCCATCAATTTTCGCGGCGTTCCGTCTGGCTTGGTGGTGTCGAAGCTGAGTCTACCTTTAAAGCCGGTTACCTCGGCAATGGTTTCAGCCAGTTCTCGTATGGTGACATCTGTACCCGAGCCGACATTGATATGACTCAGCATTTCCTTAGTTTCCGCTCGATAAGCTTCACGATCCAGGTCCATCACAAATAGTGAAGCGGCAGCCATATCGTCCACGTGCAGGAACTCGCGCATCGGATTGCCGCTGCCCCAAATCACTACCTCAGCAGCATTATCCCGTACCGCTTGATGAAAGCGGCGGATCAGTGCGGGGAGGACATGGCTATTCTCGGGATGAAAATTGTCGCCAGGTCCATAAAGGTTAGTCGGCATCACCGAACGATAGTCTGTGCCATATTGCCGGTTATAGCTCTCGCATAGTTTGATTCCCGCTATCTTGGCGATCGCATAAGGTTCGTTGGTCGGTTCCAATGTCCCTGTAAGCAAAGCGGATTCCTGCATTGGCTGTTCCGCGTTTTTCGGATAAATACAGCTCGATCCCAGTTGCAGAAGATGCTGAACGCCAGCGGCATATGCCTGATGAATTACATTGCATTCGATCATCAGGTTTTCATAGATGAATTGCGCTGGATAAGCATTATTGGCCACAATTCCACCGACCTTGGCCGCTGCCAGAATGACTTGATCAGGGCGTTCGGCTTGCATGAATTCACGAACCGCATTCTGATCCGTTAGATCCAATTCCGAACTTGTTCGCGTCAGTAGTTCCAAGTCTGCGCCGGCGTCTTGGCGAGCTTGCAATTGGCGTAAAATTGCAGCCCCGACCATACCACGATGGCCAGCGATGTAGATTTTCATGGCCCTATCCTTCAATTGAGACCGGCAGATTCATACCATGTTCTTTTAGAAGGGCGTGTCGCCTAGCGGATTTTAAATCTTCTGCGATCATCTCGGCGCACATTTCCTGTGCCGTGATTTCCGGAACCCAACCGAGCCGCTGCTTGGCTTTGGTCGGGTCACCTAAGAGTGTCTCTACCTCTGCCGGACGGAAATAGCGTGGATCAACGCGCATGATCACATCACCGACACTCAATGCCGGAGTAAAGTCTCCATTTATTTCGGTGACCGTTGCGATTTCGTCAATGCCGGTTCCCGTAAATTCCAATGTAAGACCCAATTCGGCGGCTGACCATATGAGGAATTGTCGCACCGAATATTGTACGCCGGTAGCAATAACAAAATCCTCCGGCTCATCTTGTTGCAGCATCATCCACTGCATGCGCACATAATCTTTGGCGTGGCCCCAATCGCGAAGGGCATCAATGTTGCCCATGTAAAGGCACTGCTCGAGACCCTGCGCGATATTCGCCAAACCGCGAGTGATTTTACGGGTTACAAAAGTTTCTCCGCGGCGCGGACTTTCATGATTAAACAGGATACCGTTGCAAGCGTACATCCCGTAAGCTTCTCGGTAGTTTACCGTAATCCAGTAAGCATACATTTTTGCGACGGCATAAGGGCTTCGCGGGTGAAAAGGTGTTGTTTCGGTCTGTGGTGTTTCCTGGACTAATCCGTATAGCTCGGATGTGGAGGCCTGATAAAAGCGGGCCTTCTTTTCCAAGCCTAGAAACCGCATCGCTTCCAGCAAGCGCAATGTACCCATTGCGTCAACATCAGCGGTATATTCAGGCGCTTCGAAACTGACCGCCACATGACTTTGAGCGCCGAGGTTATAAACCTCGTCAGGTTGAACTTCGTGGAGAATGCGCGTCAGGTTTGAGCTGTCGGTCAAGTCTCCATAATGCAGTTTGAAACGGGCGTTGTCGGTATGGGGGTCTTCGTAAATGTGATCGACACGCTGGGTGTTTAAGGAAGATGCGCGCCGCTTGATCCCGTGTACTTCATACCCCTTTTCCAACAGAAACTCGGCTAGATAGGAGCCATCTTGTCCGGTTACACCGGTAATCAGGGCGACAGGTTGCTTTGGCACGGTCACAATAAAATCCTTTTGGTAATCATGATTTTTTGTTGTTGGAAATGTCGACCCACTTTCTGAACTAGAATCAGGAATCGGTTTAGGCAACCGCGAATGATAGGCGTTTCTTGCCTCGAGCTCCAATAAATAGGCCTCGGCTTTGTTTTGGGTGCAATGCGTCCGGAGGAAAGGGCCGATGCGAGGGAAAAGGCGCGAGAGCAAATGTAAAAATTCACCCTCACGCATATGCGAAACGCGCCTGTATATTATTTTAATCGAGTCCATTATTTTTGCGGATCGGGCGGAATGGCTAATTGAGTCGATGATTTTGCGGATGGTGAAAGATGGCCCAGACAGCCTAGTATTATTCTTGCAACAGATATTTAAACGCCATGTTGACACCGCCCCCGCATTTTCATAGATTGCTGCAATGCAATATGATTCTATTTAGATAGAAATTATATAGTTTATACAGACCGTTAAGTTGGTTTGGTCGCAGCCGGCTTATCTAATGAATTGAGGGTGATGTGTTACTCACTAAGATCCCGCATTTAGCGACCGGGCGTCCATTTTTTCATTCGCTGCGTTTCGAATTGGCCTTCGTGCTGATTTGCGGCGTATTCATGCCATCGGCCATCGCTGTCGGCCTGCCCGCTCTCGATCAGCATTATCCGTTCGGCATAAAAAATTCGCTGATCGGGGCTGGCGCGTGTGCGGTCGCCATGACTCTGACGCTCCGCCGATTCCGGCTATATCCCGGGACGGCCGTTGCGCGGTCCATTTTGCCGGTACTCTTTACCTTTTTCGCTGTCCTGCTGTCATTGGTGGCGATATTGAGGATTGATTATTCCAGCCGCATATTATTTTTCAGCTTTGTTGCGACGCTTGTCGCCCGTTATGCCATCGAAACGTTGCATATCAGGGCCAAAGGAGTGTTATATTATGTGGTGCCCGGAGGCAGGGCCGCTGTGGTTCACAAACTCGCAAATACACCGACCATTCCGATGACCTCTCCCTCGATTTCCGGTCTGCCGGGTTGCGCGATTATTGCCGATTTGCACGCGGATCTGGCTCCTGAATGGGAGCGATTGCTCGCCGAAGCCGCGATCGCCGGAAAGCCGGTATATCATTACAAACAGGTCTGGGAAGCCCAGACCGGCAAGGTTCAGATCGACCATCTTTCTGAAAACAGTTTTGGTGCGCTGGTTCCGAGCCTTGTTTATCAGAAATCCAAACGGGCTGTTGATTTGTTTGTCTGTGTCCTCGCGCTCCCCTTCGCACTGCCATTGATGGCTATTTGCGCCATTCTCATCAAGTCTGATAGCGCCGGGCCGGTTTTCTTCCGGCAGCGCCGCATGGGATTTCGAGGCAAAGTGTTTCAGGTGATTAAGTTTCGGACCATGACGGTTACGCATGACGGTGGGGACCGCGATTGCTCGGTCACCCAGACCGATGATCACCGTATCACTATGGTCGGTCGGTTCCTGCGCAGCACCCGGCTGGACGAACTGCCGCAGATCTTCAATATCCTGCGGGGCGAGATGAGCTGGATCGGGCCGCGCCCCGAAGCTGTAAGCCTGTCGTCATGGTATGAGCTTGAAATTCCTTTCTACCGCTATCGCCATATCGTGCGGCCCGGCATCAGTGGATGGGCGCAGGTTAATCAGGGTCATGTGTCCTCGCTCGATGAGATCGACGACAAGCTGCAATATGATTTCTATTATATCAAGAACCTGTCTTACTGGCTCGACATACTGATTGCCGCACGTACGGTGCGAGTGGTACTCACCGGTTTTGGTGCAAAGTAGACCCTCATGTCTGACCATTCAGTGGGCGCAAAAGCCTCTCACAATAAAGGCGAGCCAGTGCGCGTGATCTTTGTAAACCGCTTCTTCTATCCTGACGAGTCGGCGACCTCGCTGATGCTGACTGACCTCGCCTTCGCGCTAGAGGCTAAACCATATGCGCTCCACGTTGTGACCAGTGGCTCGGATTATACGGGTTCTGAAGAGAGCCCGCCGTCGCGCGAAAAAGTAAACGGAACAACCATTCACCGGCTGCCTGCGCTGCAGAGCGGGCAGACTTCGCTCGTCCGGCGTTTCGCCAATTTTGTCATTTTCTACCTTTTTAGCTTTGTAGCATTGTTGCGATTGGCGCGGCGCGGCGATTTAGTGGTCTGTCTGACCGATCCGCCTTTTGGCCAGCTGCTATGTCTTCTTGCGGTCCGGCTGAAAGGCGCACGCCTGGTCAACTGGGTGCAGGACATCTATCCCGAGACCGCCATCCGCTTAGGCTTCGGCTCGCCGGGCAATCCGCTCTTCGGGGTGCTGGCCCGTCTGCGCGACCGTTGCTGGAGGGCAAGTGCGATCAATGTAGCGATCGGTGCGCGCATGGCGGAATATATCGAAAACCGTACAGCCGGCGCGGCTACTATCCGGATCATCCCGAACTGGGCCGACGAGAAAGCATTGGCGCCGCTTGCTCATGAAGACAACCCGCTGCGCAGTAAGTGGGGCTACGCGCACGAAGATTGCGTGATCGGCTATTCCGGAAATCTCGGCCGCGCCCATGACAGCGAAACGATGCTGGGCGCGATTGCGCAGCTAGCCTACGACGCGGCATCGCCGACGCGTTTTCTGTTTGTCGGGGGCGGAGCCCAGCGCAAAGGGCTTGAGGAGCGTCTGAAGGCCTATGACAGAGTCAGTTTTTGCGACTATCAGCCCCGCGAGCGACTGCGCGAAAGCCTCTCAGTACCCGATATTCACTGGCTCTCGCTTGCGCCGCAGCTCGAAGGCCTGATCGTGCCGAGCAAATTCTATGGTGCCGCCGCGGTCGGCCGGCCGATCATTTTCATCGGCGATCAAGATGGCGAAGTCGCCCGCCTTATCGCGCAGGGCGAATGCGGCCGTACATTTGCCCCCGGCGCCAGCGGTGCTTTGACCCAATATTTACGCGAACTTTCGGAGGACCGTAACTTGCGCGAGCTTTTGGGCCAAAAGGCGCGCGCCTTTGCTGAGGAAATTTGCGCTCGTGACAGCCGCCTTGCCGAATGGACTGCGCTGCTTTGCGATTTGGCCGCTACGGAGATGTCTGGTTCCTTGGGCGAGGGAAAATCTGCTCAGAAAGCTAATGATCATTTGGCCCTCGAAGGCGCAGCAGTCGCGGGCCCTTCGCGGATTAACGGGCTGGCCAATGGTCAGCAATGCAAGGGAATAAAGTCATGACCTCGGCCATCGCTAAAACCTCGCTCGTCGAGCCGCAAAGAGCCCAAGGAGCCCAGCGCTGGTATGCAGCGCAGGTCCAGCCGCGCAAGGAGCACTTAGCGCTCGCGCATTTGGCGAGGCAGCGGTTCGTGACCTATTGCCCCATTATCAAACGGACCAGGCGTTTGCGCAAGCAATCGGTTAGCGCTGCCGAGCCGTTGTTCCCGGGCTATGTCTTTGTAGCGCTTGATTGCGAGCGCGAGCCCTGGCGTTCGGTGAATGGCACGATCGGTGTGCTCCGCCTCGTGAGTTTTGGGATGCAGCCTGCCGTGATGCCGCGCGGGTTTGTAGAGCAGCTGCAGAATCTGGCAGGCGGCGACGGCCACGTCCGCTTCGACGAGGTTTTGCAGCCGGGCGACGGGGTCAGAATCGTCGGCGGACCATTTGATGGCTTGTGCGGCTCGCTGGCGAGCAGCGGCGGCCGGGAGCGGGTGACCGTGCTGTTGCAAATGCTCGCTGGTGAAACGAAAGTGACGATGCCTCGCTCAAGCTTGATCGCTACTTGAGCCGGGACGATTGCGGGTCACCGTTGGCGAGTTAACATGTTTTTTTGTACAATTCTCTTCTTGTCAAAAAAAGCCGTTTATGACACTGTTCAAAATTGAACAGTGAATACCAAGTTCTGTAATATACCTGTCTGTGAGCGGTCGTTTCCGCCGCAGTGCGGTAGCCGTGAAGCCTGTGGAGCCCATTGCCGATTCTCCTTCAATGGCGCGCTTTTCCGAGCGCGAGAGCCTTGATTATGAATTGATGTTGCTGCTCGAGCAGAATCCGGAATTATCGCAGCGAGAATTGTCACGGCGGCTTGGGATCAGCTTGGGGCGCGTCAATTATTGCTTGCACGCGCTCGCCCAAAAGGGCTGGGTAAAGCTGGAAAACTTTCGCCAGTCGCCGCACAAACAGCGTTATATTTATGCGCTTACGCCTGACGGTATTGCCAGCAAGGGCGCGATGACGGGCCGGTTTTTGAAGCGCAAGCTGGCTGAGTACGAGCATCTGAAGGCGCAAATCGCGCTCCTTGAGCGCGATTTGCGCGAGCAGGGCGAGGATGCAGAGTGACGCAGCGCAAGATACCTGTCAATCGGTGTTATCGCGCGACGGGCTGGGTGCGCAGCGCGCTTAATGAAAAAAGAACGGACTACAACAATGATAAAATAATTTGTGATGCCCATGCTTCGCAAGGGCCACACTCTCGTCAAAAATTTTGGTCTAGAGATAGCGACAGTAAGGGCGCGCGATCATTTGCGCGCAGGTGTCGAAATACTCTGGCATCCGTTCGATGAAAAACTGAGAGAGTTCAAATCTGCCACCTCACTTCGTTCGGCTGTAACGCCATGTTTCTGGTCCGTGAGCATCGCGATGCAATTCAGAAAAACTATTTGAGCTGACGTTTCTAAGCTGAAGATGAGCTTGCTGAGATCCAAGCTTATTATACAAATGGAGCGTTTCTTGAGCCTAAGTTCCTATTTCGCAAAAAACTAATGTCCTATTTCATTAATTTCACAAATATTTTTGCAGAATTTTTAAGTGGACCTGTGTCATGATCGAAGTCTCGGCGTTAAGAAAAGCGTGGCTCATGCTCGAAAAAGAAGAGCGGAGAAGTGCTTTATGGATATTTCTCATCATGCTCTTATCAGCCGTATCTGCAGTGCTGATGGTCGGCTCGATTTTGCCTTTCCTCGCAGTGCTGGGCCAACCTTCTCGTATACAATCAACGGATGGCTTGCGTATAGCTTATGAATTTGGTGGCTTCGAAACTGACTATGGATTCCTCATAGCGCTTGGCCTCGTATCGTTCATCATAATTGTTTTCGCGACCTCTATTCAGACATTGAAAGCATGGGCCGTAAGCCAATTTACTGCCATGCGTGTTCATAGCTTTAGCACAAGGCTTCTATCCGTCTATTTGAGTCAGCCGTATGAGTTTTTCCTCAACAATCACTCGTCTGACTTGGGCACGCAAATTCTCTCTGAAGCCCAACAAGCCATCCAAACTTTTTACCTGCCAGCCCTCGATGTCATTGCGGGAGTCATGGCGTCTGTTGCCATTGCGGCGTTTCTAATTTGGCTCGACCCCACAGTTGCGATTTTTGCATTCGTGATTATTGGAGGGGCTTACGGCTTAATCCTAGCCATCAGCAAACGCATGATGGCGCACTTGGGGAAGCAGCGCTTTGAGTCAAATGTCCAGAGATATAAAATTGCAAGTGAGGCTTTGGAGGGCGCCAAACCGATAAAGGTTGCAGGAAAAGAGAATTTCTATTTGAAAAAATTTAAGGTTCCATCGAGGCTAAATTCGATGGCCTTGGCGCGTATTAATGTAATTAGCCAAATTCCCTCATTTACTATTCAAGCTGTAGCTTTCGGAGCGATCCTGCTCATAACGTTATTCCTCATAGATGAAGAAGGCCTTCAAGCAGGCGCGGCATTGGGAGGGTTGTTGCCAAAAATTGGAGTGCTCGCATTTGCAGGACAACGGGTAATTCCCGAGCTGCAGAAGGTCTATAATGGCTTGACAAAAATGCGTTCCGGCAGCGCGGCGATCGATGCTCTTTATCGGGATTTGCGGGAATTAAAGCACGGCGGCGGCATCAATAAAACGGCGGCTAGGCTTAGTCTCAAAGAAGCGCTTCGCTTGGAAGACATCAAATATAGTTATCCGAACGCAAATAATAGCGGCGTCAGAGCAATTACATTATCGATATGTGCGGGCGAAAAGGTTGGGCTGGTGGGTGGTACAGGCGCCGGAAAAACTACCCTTGTGGACATCATCCTAGGTCTGTTGAAGCCGAATAAGGGGCGGGTATTAATCGACGGAATACTAGTTGATGATCGAAACTTGCGTGATTGGCAGCAGGCTATTGGTTATGTGCCTCAGGATATATTTTTGACGGACTCCAGCGTGCTTGAGAATATTGCTTTTGGCATACCTGCGCATGAGATTGATCGCGATCAGGTGGAGAAGGTCGCGCAAATAGCAAACATTTATAGGTTCATAACCGAAGAAATGCCGAATGGCTTCGACACTCAGGTCGGCGAGCGTGGCGTTCGCTTGTCTGGGGGGCAGCGGCAACGACTTGGCATCGCCCGCGCTCTCTACCATGATGCTGACTTAATCGTGTTTGATGAGGCAACTAGTGCTCTAGATAACCAGACTGAGAGCGAAGTCATGCAGGCGCTAGCGGGCTTGCCTGGTAACAAGACAGTGCTAATGATTGCCCACCGGCTTGCAACGGTAAGAAACTGTGATCGAATTGTTGTTATGGATGCAGGAGAAATTACTGGGATGGGCACTTGGGAAGAGCTCAAGTCTGATAATCCTACTTTTAGAGCACTCGTCGATGCCCATTGATGGCAGCTTTTCTTTCGCTCTGAGGTCTCCGGGTATTGTTTCTGCATCCTATAGAAGCTGACCAATTTCGTTCATGCGCCTATTATTCATTCTTTCTTTGCCCCGGTCCGGATCCACCTTGCTTGCGAGGATGCTCCTGAAGCATCCCTCTATCACCAGTGCGGCTCATGCTGAACCTCACCTCTTTGTTGCTGCTTTCGGGCCACTATCGGGTCTCGGGTCGGTGGCATCTTGGGGAGCGGACGTAACTGCGAATACCGCACTAGATTATCTAGCAATGGCACCCTGCGGTGCGAAGGGCTATCGCAGGAGGCAGGCCGCGGGGATCGCGCAGACATATTTTTCAACGGCCACCGACCCTGATGCAGACTGGTTTATTGATAAAACAACGCGTAATGCTCTTTTCGCGCACGATCTTGTTGATGCGCTTCCCGATGCTCGCTTTATTATATTGTGGCGTAATCCACTCGATATATTGGCATCAGTGTATAGCACTTGGTGCGACAACAATTGGACTTGGAACGCGAATTCCGTTGAGTTATTTACTGGGCTGGAAACGCTCGTGTCTCTCCAGCGACAAGAGAACGAACATGTCATCAACTTACGTTATGAGGATCTGGTTGCGGATCCGCGATCGATCCTTTCGCTATTATCCGAAAATTTAGATATCGACGATGGGCTTTGGGGGGAGGAGAGGCGGGACCTTTCGGACGTCGAGTTCAGTGGTCCCCACGACCCCCACGCTCGCAATGCTGTCAACAAGCGGGCTCATAATAATTCGCTCGAAAAGTGGCGCAACAGTATTACTACGCGCCGCCGCAGGCGGATGGCGCGTAAGTATCTGAATTGGATCGGATGCGAACGCCTAAAGACCATGGGCTACGACTTGGATAGTTTGCTCGCTGAGCTAGATAGCCTCGTTCTTCCTTTCTTCCCGTCCATATTCGAAGATGTGCAGATGATGACTCTATCTGCGAAGCGCTTGGGCGCGGTAATAGCATGGCATTGTCTGAACGAAGTTAAGGCTTTTCATAGAAATGCCTTGAGATGAAGGTTTTGTATTTCACATGAAAAGTCTTGACATTGCAATTTGCACGCATGAGCGACCAGACGAGTTAAGTCAGGTTATTGAAAGCCTCGCCGCGATGGAAAAGCCGGAGGGGGTTGAGCTGCGGCTTTTGCTGGTCTTGAATGCATGTTCGCCTCACACAGTCACGGTCGCTCATAGCGCAGTGGCATCTTTGCCTTTTGAAGCGTGTGTGGTTGAAGAGCCTGCGCCGGGATTAAGCCACGCACGCAACCGCGCGATTGAAGAGTGCCGCGCTGAATGGATGGCATTTCTTGACGATGATGTGAGGGTGGCGCAGGGCTGGGCTAACGCCCTCGCCGCAAGCGCGCGTAACGCGCCGGCGGACATTATCGCTGGCCGAACCTTATTATGGTGGCGTGATTGTCCGCGCCCCGTCTGGTGGTCGCCACATTTCAATTGGATCGTATCGGGCTTCGATCACGGGGTGGAAGATTTTACCCTCAGTCCTGCCAGAGCCGTCGGCGCAAATTTTGTTTGCAGGCGAGCAGTCTATGAAGCCGTGGGCCGGTTTGACGTCACTTTGGGTCGCAAGGGAAAGCTTCTGACCGCGGGAGAGGAATCCGACTATTTAGATCGGGCTGACGAACAGGGATTTGTTTGCATTTATAGTGCCGATGCAACCGTTGAGCACCTGGTGCCACCCAACCGACTGACGGCCGAATATTTTCGGCAGGTGGCACATAATACTGGGCGGGCGCACTACAAAGCCTCTAGAAAGCAAGCGCTGGCTCGAATTCGAAGCATTGCTTACCAATCATGGGTAGCAGCACGATCATTTGTAGTACAACTGGTTTGCCATGCAAATAGCACCACAGGGCGTTATAATCTAATTAGAAAAGCAAACGCCACAGGTTCCTTACGTGAACTAATTTCCCCAAGCAAAAACGACTGAAGTGATATGATTGATAAACGAAACATGAATCATTTATGAATTTTGTTCCGAAAAAAGACGAAATTGTGGGAACAGTAAATGCATTTCTTGCTCCTCGGACCTTATTTATTCTTAGCCACATGCGAAGCAACTCAACGTTAATTTCCCATTTTTTGGGAAGCCATCCTGATATCGCGGGCTATCGCGAGCTCCACTTGAGCTACCGATCATGGTCTGACATCATGCGCATGCGCTATCGACTTCGCGCGGAGGCAAGTCACGCCAAGCCAATCTTTTTGCTTGATAAGATTCTGCATAACAATTTGTACGTCTCGCCTACTCATCTAAGGTCAAAAAACGCCTGGTTTTTGATCACTCTGAGGCAACCCGAGCGTACGATTAAAAGTATCGTGGCAATGGCGACAAAAAATGGAAATGCCCGTTATGACACGTTGGAAAAATCTGCTGCTTATTACAGCGCCCGACTAAAGTGCTTGGTTGATATGGCAGAGCATATTCCGCGCGGTCAAGCCCTCTTTTTACCATCAGATGCCATTGTGTCCGATACAGAGCGAACACTTTCTAAACTGCAAGCCTGGTTGGACTTATCTGCACCACTGAGTTCAGAATATCGGATCTTCGAACATACTGGCAAGCGCTTTGGGGGAGACCCATCAAAAAATATCGGCGCAGGTCGCGTAATCCAAACCAATGCTCATGCATATGACAACATCACAGTGCCAGCCAATATCTTGGCCGATTTGATCGACCAGCATGAAAGGGCCTGCGAAGTGCTTGCGGCTCGGTGCCGGGGGCGCGGGGTTTGAATTCGCATGGTGTCTTTTTGCTCGGCCTTGGCGCTCAGAAGGCCGGTACCACCTGGCTGCACGCCTATATTAATAGTCGACCTGATTGCGATATGGGCCGCTTGAAGGAATATCATGTGTGGGACGGAATATCTGTGCCCGAGCTCTCGGAATATGACCTCCGCTCTTCTAGGCTTCCGCTGTGGCGCCGACTAAAATCGCCCGTGACTGCAAGGCTCTACGATCGCCCCGATCGTATGGTTCTCCGTCAGCATCTGCAGAGGAATCCAGAGTCCTATTTCGAACATTTCGCAGGCCTACTTCGTCAGAATGGTGTTCGCCTTACCGGCGATTTTACTCCAGCCTATTCCGCGCTTGACATAGACACGCTTCGCCGGATCCGCGATGGTTTTTCAGCACGGGGTATCCAGACTAAAGCAGTTTTCTTGATGCGTGACCCATTAGACCGGGCTCGTTCGGCGATCCGAATGTATCATCGCGATGGCCTTGGCGCCGGGGGAAGCGATTTTCAGGGTGTCAACATGAGCGCTGATAAAGACGCGGCTTTGGTCGACTACCTCAGCAGTCCGCAATGGCGTATTCGAGGAGATTACCCTTCTATCGTCCGGCGTATTGAAGAAATCTTTAACCCGGACGACCGGTATTTCGGGTTTTATGAGACGCTATTCTCGGAAGCCGAGTTTGGCCGATTGAATAACTTTCTTGGTACAGTTCCAGACCGCCATTTTCTTCGCCGGGTTTTTAACTCATCAGGGGAATCTCCAGCTCTGCCAAGCGATCTGCAGGCGATCGCGCTTGAGACGCTTGCCCCCATTTATGATTGGGCTTTTCAGCGTTGGCCGGAAACCAGAGCAATTTGGAATTATAGTCAGCTAGAAAGAATTTAACCTTTGGGCACTGATTTTCAAGAAAATGATTCATTAAAACTTGAGTTTCGTGCGCCAAAAACTAGTAAGTCTGGGGACAACCTGATGCTGATACTGGAGGTGGAGATGAACGGCGGGTATCGTTATACGAAAGGCCAAGTGACGCGATTGTGTCAATGGCTGCTCGCGTGAGCGCTTGCCGAAAATCTCCGCGCAATCGGCGAATTTGGTTGGCTAGGGACGCCCTTAATGTCGGGATTTGATCTTCCGCCACACGGCGCAACAAAGGGCAGGAAGGTCGACATCTTCATGATCGGCGCCTCGAAATGCGGCACGACCTCGCTGGCTGCTTGGCTTGATGCGTTGGGCCCGATCAGTACTGGTAGCCGAAAGGAGCCGCGGTATTTCAGCAACCGCCGCTTCACAGAATTGCCGACAGAAAAATATCACCAAAATTATGACCCTAAATGCCCGATTTGGTTGGATGCCTCGACCAGCTATTCAGAGGTTTGGCAGGAACGGCACGTTCGCAGCGCTGCGCGTATTTATACTTATCGGCCGAACGCGCGTATCCTATTCTTGGTTCGCCACCCGATGGCGCGCATGATTTCTGAATGGCGACAATTCGTGTACCTACTGGATGCCAATAACGACACGATCACTCAGAATTATGGGGTGCGGAATTTGGGTACGTTCAGTCAGGATATAGGCCGCTTTCCCGGATTGATCGAGAATTCGCGCTTTACGACCGCGCTAGCGCCTTTCAGGGAGCGGTTTCCTTCTGATCAAATTCTTGTGATGCGAATGGAGGACCTCTTGGCAGGCAACGTGCAGCAGTTGATGCGGCTGGGCGTATTCTTGGGGCTGGATGACGCAGCCCTTGCCGCCCTCACGCTAGAACACCGCAACCCCGGGTCGATAAAGGGCCGCGCAAACCATCTGGGGCGCCTGTTGCGGCGAATACCCGGGGTCAAGAGGCTTGGCGCACGCCTGCCGCTGAGTGTAAAAGAGGTGATCCGCCCGTTAATAAAACGGGATCCCAACACTGGGCTGGACCTTGACGCTGAATGTATCGACATCTGTCGAGCAGCGCTGCAGGCAGATACGCGCACTTTTCTAGCTTGTTGGGGTTTTGATCCCGCAGCCTACGACAATTGGAACGATTTCGTTAGTAATTAGCGGCTGCAGTGGACTTAGCCCCCGTAAATCGCAAATCAAGGAACCATTGGCGGTGTACCTATTTAGAGATGGCGATATAGAGGCCTGCGCACCACCGGAGGACCGTATGGCGTTTTTAAAGGGCGAGTGCGTCGCTTTGCTTGAAGATCTGCGGCAGAAAATGGCCGCACCGTTGCGCGTGCATTCCGACTTAATTCATCCCGCGGCCGCCGCGGCGAGTTCGCGACGATGATCACCTTGCTTACGCTGGGGCTTTACCCATCCTCCGGGGGACCGGTCAAGTCGATCCGGGCCTTTGCCCAAGCACTGGACGCTCGTGTGATCTCTTGGGTAGACCCCGTAGAGCGTGCCGGCGAACCGCTGATCTGGGACGAGACGCTAGAAGTCACCGGCCACCGTGTACCGCTGCTTAAGCAACTCCAGGTGCCGACAGCCGGAACAGCTGAGGCCGAGGCGGTGATCGCGCAGGCGCGGCTGGTGTCGGTGCATTCTTTTTGGCGCTGGCACATCCCTTGGGTACACCAGGTCTGCCGCCGCCACGGCGTGCCCTATTGGTATGTGCCGCATGGCAGCCTCGACCCTTACGTGATGCAGGGCCGCGACGCGCTCGTGAAGCGCGCCTTCTTGGCCGGAGCGGGTCGGGCTTTTCTGCGCGACGCAGCGACGGTGGTTTACTCTACCGCACGCGAACGTGATAAGGCACTCTCGCTAGTCGGCCATGATAAGGCTGAAGTTGTCCACTGGTCGCTCGATCCAGATGATTTCGTCCCGCGTGACCAAACCGTTCGCAGTGCTACACGGCTTAGCCTAGGTATCCCCGACGATGCCGTTACTTTTCTGTACCTCGGCCGGCTTTCGCAAATGAAGCGGCCACTAGAGACCATCGAGGCTTTCGCGAAAGCCAAAGCTCCTAAAGCCCACATGTTGGTTGTAGGCAACGATTTTGGCGTTACCTCAGAAGACTGCCGCATGGCGGCGGCTCAAGCAGGCGCCGCTGGCCGCGTGCACGTGATCGGCCCCGCCTATGGAAGTGATAAAGCCGCACTACTAGCCGCGGCTGATGTCTACATATCGTTGTCGTACCGCGAAAACTTTAACTTCACCGCGGCAGAGGCCCTCGCTGCAGGGTTGAACCTTATCCTGTCCCCTGGCAACGATATGGGGCCTGACTTGTCTGAGCTTCCCGGCGTTACGCTGCTAGCCGATAACGCGATCGGGTCCGCTACGTTAGCCATCGCGGAGTCGGCAGCGAAAGAGCCGGCTTCGCTGGCCGAAGATGGCGCGGAAGGGGCAAGATGGGCGGCGAAGCACCTCGCTCCAGATGTTTTTGCAGCTCGCCTGCGCGCTGCGGCCGACCGTCATGCGTTGCCGAAACACACCGGCTGTTTGTAAGGATCGTTTTTATGAAAGAAACTACAGCTCTCTCCGGCTACAGCTTCGCCAGCGGAGCACATAGCCATAGTCACGCCTACTTATTGCCTTGCATCCGGACTGAACTTGCAATGGTCGCCGGAAGGCTGCCACCCGAAGAACTGAGGCTGTTTGACTTGGGCTGTGGTAATGGCAGTACTGCCGCAGCTCTGACCGGCGACGGATGGACCGTGCAAGGCATCGACCCATCCGAAACTGGTATCGTGCAGGCATGTGCCAACTACCCGGAGATCGATTTGCAAACTGGATCAGCTTATGAGGATCTCGCCGCCCGTTTCGGTAACTTTCCCGTGTTGGTGAGTCTGGAGGTGGTCGAACATCTATACGACCCGCGCAGTTTTGCTGGGTGCGTGTTCGACTTGTTGCAACCAGGCGGGATCGCTCTTATTACAACTCCGTACCATGGATACCTCAAGAATCTCGCGATTGCCTTCACGGGCAAGACGGATGCTCATTTCGACCCGCTTTGGGACCACGGGCACATCAAATTCTTTTCAGAATCAAAATTTCAAAAGCTGCTCATTGAGGCCGGCCTAGAAGTCTTACGCGTGCACCGCGTGGGCCGCCTGCCTATGCTGGCCAAGTCGATGGTCGCCGTAGCTCGCAAACCGCACTGATACCCAATTGCTGATCGCGCATACTGATTAAGGAGAGGCTATGGCCCAAGACCACAAAACCGTTCTTGTCACAGGAGGGGCCGGTTATATCGGAAGCCACACGTGCAAGGCGCTCGCTCAGGCAGGCTATACACCCATTGTCTACGACAACCTTTGCCGTGGCAATGCATGGGCAGTGAAATGGGGCCCACTAGAAATTGGTGACCTTATGGACGGCGAACGGCTGCGCGACGTGATACACGCATATCAACCTATTGGAGTGATACACTTCGCCGCTTACGCTTACGTCGGTGAAAGCATGACCAAACCACTGCAATATTATCGCAACAATGTTGGCGGCACGATGAGCCTGTTGCGTCAAATGGTAGCCGAAGGTGTCGAAAACCTAGTGTTTTCGTCAACTTGTGCGACATATGGAATTCCAAAAACAAACCCGATCAGCGAGCGGACCCCTCAGTGCCCTATTAACCCTTACGGCCAGAGTAAGCTGGTTGTGGAGCAGATTCTTCAGGACGTCGCGGCAACAGGTGGGCTGAGTGCTGTTGCGCTGCGATATTTTAACGCTGCGGGAGCTGACGCCGATTGCGAAATCGGGGAGGCACATGAACCAGAAACACATTTGATCCCGCTTGCATTGCAAGCCGCTAAGGGAACGGCACCGCCGCTAACGGTGTTTGGCAACGACCATGACACCAGGGATGGCACCTGTATTCGAGACTACATTCACGTGACAGACTTGGCAGATGCGCATGTGCGCGCCCTGAACTATGCTGACTCTAGCAAAGGCTTCGCGGCATTAAACCTAGGGACCGGGAATGGCGTCTCAATCAAGGAACTGATCGCTGCCGTGCAGGAGGTTACGGGCCGAAAAGTGCCATTCGCGTATGGCCCGCGGCGCGACGGCGACCCGGCGGCACTGGTGGCAGACCCTAGTCTTGCCCAGGAAATGCTCGCCTGGAAGGCGCAACATTCGAAATTAAAAAATATACTTTCGACAGCCTGGGCATGGATCGAGAAGGTAAAATGAAGACTTCGGTCCTGATCCTCACCTATAATGAAGAAGTCAACATACGCCGCTGCCTTGAGTCTCTGCAGGGCTTCGACGACGTTTTAGTGGTAGATTCTGGAAGCACCGACAATACTTGCACTATCGCAAAAGAACATGGCGCGCGCATCCTGAATAGGCCCTTCGATAATTTTGCTAAACAACGCAACTACGGCCTGGAAGAAGGAGAAATGCGACATGAATGGGTGCTCCATCTGGATGCTGATGAGGAACTAACGCTTGAGTTCCGCGCTGCGCTGGAGGCTCTATCTCCGGCGGGTGCTCTGTATGGCTGGAGAGTACCATCAAAGACGATCTTGAACGGCAAATGGCTTAAGCATGCGGGGATGTATCCCACCTACCAAGTGCGACTAGGACATCGCGATAGGCTTCGCTTCAAGCAGGTTGGACACGGCCAGCGCGAGAATTGCGGGCCGGAGCGAGTCGGGACCTTTCTCGAACCCTACTTACATCACAACTTCTCACATGGACTAGCACCGTGGTTCGCAAAACATATTCGTTATGCTGAGGATGAGGCCTGCCAAATTGCAAGCGAGACTATTGGCGAAAACAGTGGGGGACACTTATGGTCGCGCGACGCCACTCAGCGACGCCGCGCGCTAAAGCGCGCTGTTGGCCGCTTACCAGCGTGGCTTCGTCCGCCTTTGCGTTTCTTTCAGGTGATGCTGTTGCGCCGCGGCGTTTTGGACGGGCGTGCCGGCTTGCAATACGCGCTGATGCTGTCAGCGTACGAAGCTATGATTGCTACTTTCAGCTACTCACGTGACGACGCACGGTGAGATGTATAAGAAAGATCTCGTAGAAGTGAGGTTCTCGCAAGCCAAAACTCATTCCTCGGTGTGGCCCCGCCGGGTTCTTGTGCGCGCAACGATCGGCGGCACTGCATTTGTACAAAGCTTAGTCCGGCTATTACCGGGATACCGAATTGCCGTTCAAAACTGTTTCGCAAATCAAAATCCTAAAAACCCGCTTATTTGCGACCGGCTAAGGTATGTAATAATTTGTCAGCCTGAACCTAATTTGCGCGGCCCCCACAGGATCAATAGCTTATGAAGGTCATGACTAGCACGCTGGCTCGCGAGCCCTTACGAGACTATAATTTTGGGCTGAGGACAGTTGCAACAAATGTCTCTGTCATCTCAGCCCTATTCTTAATAAATTATCTAGGCCCAGTGGGCAATCTTGGCTTCTTCGTAGCCTTAATGGCTATGAGTTTAAAAAGCGCAGAGCAAACGGTCCGCGCCCTAACAATACTCTACTTGGTTATTGTGGGTAACACCGCAATCGTAAGTACGGGAGGTATGATATTCGGTGTAGGAAAGTTCTTATTGCTCTTCGTGTTTTTCGGAAGATTATTATACAGCATTTCAAGACAGGGACGGAGCGTTTATGATATTCCCCTGCTTTCGCCATTAATTCTATTCTGCGTTGTTGCTTTTTTGTTGGCGCTAGAGGGTGGCTATTTTGTTCAAATTTCAGCGCTAAAACTCGTGTCCTTCGCCGTGGGAGTTGCCTGCGTATTCACAGCTGTTGAAGCTGTTCGCTACCGACCTCACCGTTTGGATTCATGGTTTTTCTCTATAGCTATCTTCGTGGTCTTGCTCGGGCTCTTCACGTGGATTATGGGCCTTGGGTTTAATGCTAAAACCGATTTGGGTTACTCTTCCGGCTTGTTCAATGGACCTTTCTATCACCCTCAAACTATGGGTCCGGCTGCCGCAATGATTTTATTGTGGCTGATTAGCTTTGGCTTGCTTTCGAAGTATCAGGCTCGCGTTTGGGCTTTCGCGCTAGTTCCATTTTTTGTTGTATTTTTGTATCTATCTAGTTCGCGGACTTCCCTTCTCGCTATCGGCCTAGCCGTATTGGCTATAATCTTGGGTGCCGCAATCATGCGAGGTCAAGCTTCTCGGTTAATAAAGCGGCTTTTGCGCTGGGGGTTTCTAGCGGTAATGGCGCTCGGGTTTCTAATGACCGTAGTTGAAATTGCCCGACCAGGCGCTGTGGTCGAACCAGCCATCGGGTTCATTGTAAAATCTAACCGAAATGAAGGCAGTGGCGATTCAATACAAGCCAACGATATCTTGTACTCGCGCGAAAGTCTTATTGATATGATGACAAAAAATATCGATGAGAACCCTTGGACGGGAATTGGCTTCGGTACAAGCACTCGTCCAGGATTTGGGACTGGCGATAGTGTCTTTCGTGCCCCGACTGAAAAAGGCATTCTCCCGATCGCAGTTGTCGAAGAGAACGGTTATATTGGTGCATTCTTTTTCGTAGTCTTTCTTTTGGCTGTGTTTGCACATTTGACCCGCACGAGAAACATCACTGGATTGATGGCTTTCGCCGGTCTCCTAGGTCTCAACTTAACCGAGATGAACTTTTTCTCTTTTGGGGGGCAAGGCGGATTCTTTTGGATTTGGGTCATGGCCAGTATGCTGCTGATGCCAGCAACGAAATCCCATCTTGAAACAAGGCAATCGGCGACCCGCAAGCCATCCACTTTGGCTCGCTCGGCATGAGATTATGTCTTGATGTAACCTCTATCGGAGTGCCCAAACCGCGCTGGACGGGCGTTGCTCGCATGAGCTGGGAGTTAAGCCAAGCGTTAGCACGCCAAGCCAATTTGGACCTTTGCTTTTCGGCCGCAGGGGCGCTGCACGCCCAGAACTGGGTAAAGCATCATCTTGCGGAGAAAAGGATAGAGGATCGTTTCATAGGATCTCCTTTGAGTCAGAAGGAGGCGAAGTTGCTGAAGAGCGCGTCAGGAAGCGGCATGTTCGGAAAAATGGCTGAGCAGTCATTGCGCATCGCCAATTTTATGCGCCAGCCAATCATTCCTGCAGAATTGAGGGGGATAGATGCTTTCTTTTCATTTTATGCGGGTATTCCCAGACAAATACGGTCTCGGCCGGAGATCCGCTGCGGGCTGTACGTTCATGATTTGATACCATTTTTGATGCCAGAACATTGTAGCGATAAACAGCGATCAGTGCTTAGGCGCGTTTTGCGCTCGATCCAACCGGACGATTTGGTGGTCGTCAACTCCGAACAGACCCGCCGGGACCTTGTCCACTGGTTAGGATGTGATTCAATAAATGCCCATGTGATTCCGCTTGCTGCCGATCCTCTCGAGTTTCACAGGGTAAACGATCCCGCCGAGACGGCTCGGGTACGAAAAGCGTACAAGCTACCAACTGGCCGATACTTCCTGTCACTTCATAATGCGGCGCCGCATAAAAACATGCATATGTTGATCCGTTCGCACGCTATCTACCGCCAGCGTCTCGGTTCTGCCGCTTTGCCCTTAGTAATAGCTGGGGGAAAAGGTGATCCCAGGGCTGAAATCGCAACTCGCGACGGTCTGTCAGCGGCAGATTTGTCTGGCGTAAGATTTTTGGGCTTCGTTGATCAGGCAGATTTGGCAGCTCTCTATTCTAACGCGCAAGCATTCTTCTTTCCTTCGCTTTATGAAGGGTTTGGGCTGCCAGTGCTTGAGGCGCTGTTTTGTGGCACACCCGTTTTTGTTGCCAAAAGGGCAAGCTTACCTGAGATCCTAGCGCCGTTGACCGGCTCCCATGCCGGGCCAGATCGGCTGCTGCCTGCGGAAGACATAAGCGCCTGGGTTGATGGCTTCGCCCGAGCCGCAGATACTGTTCAGTTGAGCGAAGCCGCTATTAAAGAAGCGCGGGAACATTACTCCTGGAACCGCTCGGCTGCCCGTTTGCGCGCTCTGTTGCAGCCAACGTGATTAAGAATTTGAGCGATAGTGGAGATTGGCGTCAATGAAGATCGTGATATGCTGGTCAAACTATACCGGTTATTGGGCAACTTGTTGGCGTAAACTTGCACAGCGACCTGGGGTAGAGCTTTTCGTCCTTGCTTTTCGACAGTCGCCATCGAGCCCCTTTGATGAAAGTCTACTTGCGGACATTCCTCACCGCCTGTTGGACGAGAATGAACGAGCCGATGCGGCCTTCGTGACGAAACTTGTTGAGAAACAGAAGCCCGACGTAATCCAGATGGTGGGATGGTTCGTTCCGGCATACCGGGCAGTCGCGCAGTCGCGCAGCCTAGTGCATGCGCGAAAGTTGATTTCGGTAGATTCTCAGTTCCGTGACTGGCGCCAGCTTCTTAATCGCTGGCGTTACTTCCGTTTTTTCGGGCATATCGACGGCGCCGGCGTGACGGGAGAGCGCAGCCTGCAATATGTTCGGCGATTAGGCTTTCCTATAACACGCATACGTCGGCACATGTACGGGGTGGATGAAGATCTCGCGGCCCGAATCTATGATGCTCGCAAAACCGTGCATAGACAACGAACCTTCTTATTTGTCGGTCGGTACGGGCCAGAGAAAGGTCTCGATGTACTGGTTGAAGCGTATAGAGAATATAGATCTCAGGCGCGGGATCCGTGGGATCTCATCTGTTGCGGCAGCGGCGCTGATTCCCACCTTCTTAGGGGGCAGGAAGGCATTGTGGACATGGGCTTTGTCGCCCCTAAGGACATTCACACCCATTTCCGCGACGCCAGCGCCTATGTCACCAGCAGTCGATCGGACAATTGGCCCCTTGCAACAGTTGAGGCTGCGATGGCTGGGTTGCCGATCATCGCATCAGATGCCTGTGGGACCGTGACTGAGATCGTGCGTCCGGATTACAACGGCTTCATCACACCAACCGGGAATGCACCCGAGTTGGCGAAGGCGATGATAAAGATGCAGGAGGCGCCGCTCGATTTATGGGGCGCGCGCGCGCGTGAACACGCCCTTCCTTTTACCTCCGAGCTTTGGGCGACTCGCTGGCTAGATTTTTTTAGGGAGGTCACCGATGACGGGAAAGCCGCAGATGTTGTGGCCACAATGCGGGAGGAAAACGTAGCATGAGAATTTGCGCCTATCTGCATGTTTCGCGCTGTCTCGAGCCCTGCGGCGGCGTAGGGCGCCATGCCAATAGCTTACTTCGCAGGCTGGCACTTCGTGAAGGGTTTGAAGTCTCTGCGCTTTATGCACGATCGGCGTTAGAGTCAGACGGTCGTGCGCCTGAAGCCTTTCCACTCCGTGATCTGCCTGCCCGACATATTCCGGGGCCAGAGCTTGCGATTGAGCGATCAATGAGGCTGACGAGCCTTCCCCGATTGGACTGGTTCGGACCAAAAGCGGATTGGTATTACTCGCCTATGGAGTCCCCCATGCCGGTTCGAGGCGCACGCAGCGCTATGACCTTACACGATATAGCCGTCTTTGAAACGGAGTTGCCTTGGTCGCGCTCGTCTTCGCATCTTCGGGCTCAGAAGACCGGCAGAATGTGGGTACCAAAAGCTTTGGATCGTGTCGATCGTGTACTTACCGTTTCGGAATTTTCGAAGCGTCGAATAGTAGAGGTTTTCGGCACAGACCCTGACCGAATTTATGTCGTAGGAAACGGGGTCGAAGATTTATTCTTCAAAGCTGGCGAGGTTGCCTTAGTTAATGGCGTCGACAAGACGGACGAGATCGTAGTTCTTGGAGGATTACGTTACAAGAAGGGTGCAGAGCACGTCCTATCGGTTGCAGATGCCTTGTATCGACGCCAATCACCTCTTCGCATTGTGGTCATCGGTCAAAACGAGGCCGTTTATAGCGCACGCGCGAAAGGGCACCCTAACATTGAGATTCTCGGAATGATTCCGGACGTAGCGTTGGCAGATCGGCTCTCACGTGCGCGGGCGCTCATGCTACTGAGTCTTTACGAGGGATTTGGAATTCCTGCACTTGAAGCAATGGCCTGTGGGACGGTAGCGGTGGTATCGAACATCGCGTCGTTGCCTGAGGTCGTTGGGGATGCCGGCTTAACGTTCGATCCAAACCAGGCCAATCAGATCGCTGCCACGCTCGATGAACTCCGCACAAATAGCGCATGGTATGATGAATTGGTCATTCGCGGTCGCAACCGATCTAAGCTGTACACATGGGACCGGTGCGTCGACCAACTTGCCGACGCTCTCGCGCTAGAAAAGCCAACTGACTCTTTAGGCCGCAACTCCTGATCATGAGGATCTGACAACCATCATCAAAATCTGTGGCGTGCAGATAATTCTACTTGAAAATTCGCATTTGAGCATGCTCGAACAGATGCGTGGCAAATCGAAAATGATGAAATGTCACCTGACAAGAGTTCTAGCTCGAAATTTAATTACTTCGATTAGATTATGGCTTGACCGCGACGATTACGGCCATTGCCTTAGTGTTTAGAAATTAGGAATAAACCACCCAATTGGATCTCAGCGTAGGTCCCTTGGAAGAAAGGATCTGAATATGAAGACGAACCTCAAGCGTAATAGAGTTCTGGTCACAGGCGGAGCCGGCTTTGTTGGTTCTCATCTGATCGACCGTCTTCTCGGCCGTGGCGATGAAGTATTGTGCGTCGACAACCTTTTCACGGGCGACAAGAGCAATATCGATCATCTCGCTGGGCATTCGCGATTTGAATTCATGCGTCATGATGTCTGCTTCCCGCTCTATGTCGAGGTGGACCAGATCTACAATCTCGCCTGCCCTGCAAGCCCGATCCATTACCAGTTTGATCCAGTTCAGACGACCAAGACCAGCGTCTCCGGCGCCATCAACATGCTGGGCCTCGCCAAGCGCGTAAAAGCGCGGATCTTTCAGGCTTCCACTTCGGAAATTTATGGAGATCCCTCTGTCCACCCGCAGCCTGAAAGTTATTGGGGGAATGTCAACACGATCGGTCCGCGCGCCTGCTACGATGAGGGAAAGCGTTGCGCTGAGACGCTCTTTTTTGACTATCACCGCCAACATAATCTCGACATCAAAGTAGCGCGTATTTTTAACACCTATGGGCCGCGCATGCATCCAGGTGACGGCCGCGTCGTTTCCAATTTTATAATCCAGGCCCTGCAGGGCGAACCGATCACAATCTACGGCGACGGCCAGCAAAGCCGGTCATTCTGTTATGTCGATGATCTTGTTGAAGGGTTCCTTCGCTTTATGGATACCGGACCTGATTTCCCGGGCCCGCTGAATCTCGGCAATCCCAATGAGTTTACAATGCTGGAGCTGGCCGAACTCGTGCTTGAGATCACGGGAGCTAAATCCAAACTTGTGAAAATGCCGCTACCTCAGGATGATCCACGCCAACGCCAGCCTGACATTTCATTGGCTCGGGCAAAGCTAGATTGGGAACCTAAGATGCAGCTTCGGGAAGGATTGACCAAGACGGTTGAGTATTTTGATGAGCTGTTGAAGCGAAATGCTGGTCCAGGGGAAGGGCTATCTAGGCCGACAAGCTGAGGCGCTCCCACCGGCGCTCCTGGATCCGCAGTGCGGAGTCGGTTTCGACATAGCGGGCTAGGCATTGACGCTTTTCCAGCCACCAGTTTGCATAATCGCGATCTGGTCAATGCAGCGTCTTCTCCCCCTTCACCGCAGCCAATGTCAGCCTCGCCTGAAATGCCGGGCTGAGGTTCCGGCGTGGTCGTCTTCTTACATACGCTCCAGCCTTGCGGCCGCTCTGGCCGCCGTTAGGTAGGCAATCCACTTCTCCGGCGCAAATCACCGTTCAGAAAAACCGAGCCACCTTTCACCTCGAAACAGTCAAAAAGGACGCACAAATTTATGAAAATTGCTATGATAGGGTCGGGCTACGTTGGCCTGGTATCGGCCGCATGTCTTGCCGATTTCGGGCATGACATCGTCTGCATCGACAAGGATCCGGCCAAGATCGACAAACTCAAGAAAGGCGAGATGCCGATTTTCGAACCGGGTCTCGCTGACTTGGTCGCCAAGAATGTCGAGGCCGGCCGGCTCTCCTTCACCACGGACCTGCCCAGCGCAATCGACGAAGCCGGTGCAATCTTTATCGGGGTAGGCACTCCCAGCCGCCGCGGTGACGGCCATGCCGACCTGTCATACGTGTACGGCGTGGCCGCAGAAATCGGCGCCAACCTGAACCAGGCGGCCGTAATCGTCACCAAGTCGACCGTCCCCGTGGGGACAGGCGACGAAGTCGAGCGGATCCTGCGCGCGTCCGGCACTGCGCAGAACTTCTCGGTCGTCTCCAATCCGGAATTCCTTCGCGAAGGCGCCGCCATTGGCGATTTCAAGCGGCCCGACCGGATCGTGATCGGCGCCGAGGACGAGTTCGGGCGCGAGGTCATGCGCGAGGTCTATCGGCCACTGTTCCTCAACGAGTCGCCGATCCATTTCACCAGTCGCCGCAGCGCAGAGCTGATCAAATACGGCGCCAACGCCTTTCTTGCAGCCAAGATAACCTTCATCAACGAGATGGCCGATCTGTGCGAGCGGGCTGGCGGCGACATTCAGGAGGTCGCCCGCGGTATCGGCCTCGACAATCGTATCGGCTCCAAGTTTCTCCATCCCGGGCCTGGCTATGGCGGCTCGTGCTTTCCCAAGGACACGCTGGCCCTGCTCAAGACCGCCGAGGATTACGGCAGCCCGCTGCAGCTCATCGAAGCCGTGGTGAAGGTGAACGAAAGCCGCAAGCGCGCCATGGGCCGCAAGGTCATCGATGCTCTTGGCGGCGCGACGGCCGCGCGCGGCAAAAGGGCCGCACTGCTTGGTCTGACCTTCAAGCCCAACACCGATGACATGCGCGACAGCCCGGCCTTAGCGGTCGCGCAGGTGCTGACCGATGCGGGCGTGGAATTGATTGCCTATGATCCCGAAGGCATGGAGCAGGCGCAGCCCATGATGCCGCACGTGGCCATGTCGACCAGCCCCTATGCGGCGATCAAGAGAGCTGACGCCATCGTCCTCATTACGGAATGGGACGCGTTCCGCGCTCTCGATCTCAAGCGGATGAAGGAATTGGTCCGCGCCCCGGTGATGGTGGACCTGCGTAATGTCTACGATCCGGCAGAGATGCGCGGGGCTGGCTTCACTTACATTAGCATCGGCCGCTAAGCGCACAGGGGAGGGTCTGCGACCGCCAGTTTCAGCTGTGGTCATGGGAGGGCGATCAAGCGATTGGTTTCCGTTCCCATCCCAAATATAAGTGCAGAGCGATTGTCGATCGGCTCAGGCCGCGTTCAGCACTTTGAGGCCCTCCCATCGGCGCTCGTGCATCAGCTCGGCCGAAGCGTTTTCCACATACCGAGCCAGAACTGCATAGCTCTTCCTCCCCCCAGCATGCATGACCCCAAGGGTTTCTGTTCCTGCCACCATCATGTCCTGCGCAGCCCCCACACGCATCGAATGGCCCGATAAGGAGCGCACCGTTGCTGGTTCAAGTCCAGCCCTCTTTGCGGTGGCTTTGATCAGGCGGCGAATGGATGATGTGTCCAAGGGCCGGTCCGACAATTTCCGCGTGTGCAGGCCGCGAAAGAGTGGCCCCTCGTGAAGATCTGCCGCGCTCAGCCAGGCGCTAAGGCGCTTGGCCGCGGACAGATAAGCGATCCGCCCATCGGCGAAGGGATCGGACTTGGCTGCGGGCACCCTAATTCTCGAGCCCGCGGCAAAAAATACCGCTCCTGCGATCGCGCTGGTGGCCGCTCGCCTTGACCCGGATGCGGCCATGCTGGTTTGTCCCAGCGATCATCACATTTCGGACGAGGCAACATTTCGTGATGCCGTTCTCCGCGCTGCAGAATTGGCGGAAGCAGGTTGGCTCGTAACGCTCGGAATAAACCCGACAGGTCCGGAGGCGGGATTCAGCTATATCGAACGCAATGAAGAGCTGGGCTCAGGGATCTTCAAAGTCAACCGTTTCTTTGAGAAGCCCGACAAAAGCACCGCACAATTATTCCTCAAGCACGGGACGTTCAGCTGGAACTGCGGGATATTCGTGTTCACAGCTGGAACATTCCTTCGTGAGCTCGAGCGGCATCGTCCTAAGATGGCTCTGCAAGTGCAGCAAAGCATCGGACAGGGACATACGATAGACGAAGTGTTTTATCCCGCCACAGAACCATTCGCAGCGATCGAGGGGGAGCCGATCGACTACGCCGTGATGGAGAATGCTGAGAGGGTTGCCGTTGTCCCTGTGTCGATGGGCTGGTCGGACATCCGTGATTGGGAAGCCCTGCGCCAAGCACATGACAAGGATGCAAATGGAAATGCCGTCCAGGGGTGAGCCGATCTTGTTGAATGCAAAGATGTCTTCGTGATGAGCGACGGACCGAGTGTATCGGTGCTTGGCCTCAAAGATGTCGTCATTGTGGTGGACGGAGACAAGGCCTCGGTCACTTCTGCGGCTTACGCGCAGAAGGTTAGTCAGTTGAAAGGAGCGCGCGGTCAGTGAGTCAGGAACTAACTCGGAAGGCACTGGAGAAGGTCTGGGGCCAGAGCGATCTGGAAGCCCCCTTCGCTATCGATCAGTCGAAAAAGATCGGAGAGATCTGGTTCGAGCCCGAACCTTCATTTGACAGATTGCTGGTCAAATACCTTTTTACGTCCGAGAAATTGTCGGTCCAAGTCCATCCGTCAGATCGCCAGGCTGAACGCATGGGGATCGGCGATCAGGGCAAGGAAGAGTGCTGGCTGATAACCGATGCCGAGCCGGGCGCCGCAGTTGCCCTGGGGCTTGACGGTCAGTATGAAGCTGAAGCGGTGCGTAGAGCAGCCCTGAAAGGCACGATCGAGGACATGCTGGTCTGGCACGAGGTAAAAGCCGGAGATTTCTTCCACGTGCCCCCCGGGACTATCCATGCAATCGGTGCGGGCCTTCGGTTGCTCGAGATCCAGCAGAACACCGACGTCACCTTCCGGCTCTACGACTATGGTCGCCCGCGAGACTTGCACCTCGAAGAGGCGATGCAATGCGCCCGATTCGGCGAGTACCCGACAACTTGCCGCAAACGAGTTGAAGGTGTTGCTAATAAGCTGCTCCTAGATTGCGCTCCATTCTCAGTCGCGATGCTCAATGATCAGCATCTCATCGAGGCACATGAGCCCGCGCTGGTTATCCCGATATCGGGCATCCTGGATGTGAATTCTGTGCCGTTGGAAGGAGGCAGCTGCCACCTGATAGAGGCTGGCGATACGCTTCACTCGCTGATCGATGCCAAGTTCGTCATGGTTCATGACAAGCAGCGGGAGAGGACCTGATCCCACTGGCTAGCACGCCATAGGAGCCAATCGCTCCCACCTCCGTTGGCGCATTTTCTCGGCCGAAGCGTTCTCCACATAGCGCGACAAGACCGCGTGGGATTTCCATCCCCCGGCGTGCATGATCCCGATGATGTCTGCGCCTGCAACCATCATGTCCTGCGCAGCCCCCACACGCATCGAATGGCCCGATAGCGAGCGCACCGTTACTGGTTCAAGCCCGGCCCTTTTTGCAGCGGCTTTGATCAGCCGGCGAATGGATGATGTATCCAGGGGCCGGTCCGACAATTTGCGCGTGTGCAGACCGCGAAACAGCGGCCCTTCGTGAAGGTCTGCCGCGCTCAGCCATGCGCTCACGCGCGCGGCCGTGGCCGCAGACAGATAAGCGATCCGCCCATCTCCGAATGGATCGGACTTGGCTATCGGGATCCGGATTCTCGAACAATCCTCATTCAGATGCTGGGCCTGCATGGCGGCCAATTCAGAGCTCCGGCATAGCGTATCATAGCCGACGCTGAGCAGCGCCGCGTCCCGCAGCCCGCTCAAACTGCCGGGGCACGCTGCTACAATCTTCTCCAACAGTTCACACGTAAGCCCGGCCGATTGTTTCGGCCGTCGGTGGCGGGCGCGCCGGGCGCGCCGCAGGGCCAGATAAACCGCGCTGTTGTCGGTTGGTGAGGGCAGATCCGCCATCCGGTGCGCAAACTTGATCGCGTCGACGCGGTGCTTGATGGTCGATATCGCCCTGGTTTCGAGCTGCGTATCGACAAAATCAGCGATCGTTTGCGGCTCTGCCGGAAGCCAGCCCAACTCGCGACTGGCACACCAGGCTTGAAAATGTTTCAGATCGTTGCGATAGCCACGCAGCGTATTTTCCGAATATGCTCCTTCGCAGCGAGCAAACAATTTTTCGAATTGACGGGACGGCAATGCAACCTCCAATACTAGCTTACACATCTTATGACGTAATTTACGACACAAGGCAACTCCCTTGATCAATTCCTTGCAGATAAAAGCTGCTCGCGGTCTTCTGAATATCTCGGCCGAGGAGCTTGGTGTCCGCGCCGATGTGCCCCTCCGCACGGTACAACGGCTAGAGGTTGGCGACGGCATCCCGCCTTCCCGCAGCGGAACACTCGAGCGCGTAAAAGCCGCGCTCGAAGACGCCGGTATCGAGTTCATCGGCGATCCGATAACCTCGCCCGGTGTCCGCCTGCGCCGCTAAGAAGATTTCCCAGTATACTGCCAAAATAATGCCAAAATAATGAACGCCGCTCTTTCTCCGCTGCACCGCCTGGTAAGGGGGCTCTTCTGGGTCGCAGTAATTTTTGCGCTGGTCATGGCCAGCCTGCCGCAGGCGGCCGCCTTGCCGGGCAATCCCAACGACAAGCTGCTGCACATTCTAGCTTTTGCGGTCCTTGCGTTGCTCGCGGCCTTTGCCTACCCGCGCGCCAGGTTGCTGGCCATTCTTGTCGGCCTCAGCCTGTTTGGCGCTATGATCGAGCTGGTCCAGCTGATCCCGGCGCTAAACCGAGAAGCTGACTGGATCGACTGGGCTACCGACACACTTGCAGCCGCCGCAGTGCTTGGCTGTGTCTTTCTGCCGCGCCGTTTACGCCGCTTGGCCTGACGCGCTGCAGCGCGGCGTATCTCAACTGATCTCGCGCAGAGTCTCCTGCGACTCGCGAATCAGCTGCATCAATTCCCTGTGCTCCTCGAGCCTCTCGCGGGTGAAAGCCCCGTGCTTCAGCGCGTTCTGATTGCCCTTGGGAGCACCGGACCGGGCGGCACCGCCATGCATCCGGCAACGCTTTTTGCCGCTGACCGCAGGCGACAAACAGGGGGATCCCTTGCGAGTTTTCGCGCCGCAGCGAGGACTTGCCGCCATTGGCGCGGTGTTGCGCTGGTGATCGCCGACCTTTTTCTTCATTTGCCGCTCTTGCGAGCCTGCTGTTTTGCGCGTGTGGGGCTCGCCAGAGGATCGGGCAGCGGAACCCCATTGTCCGGCGCGTCCGGTAGTGCGCGCTGGGCAGCGGTGGCCTTGCTCGGCGATGGCGCTGAGCCATTGACATTGCCAACGATTGCCTGGCCGCCAGCGTGGACATTCACATGTTCAACGGTAATTTTCTGCTGCCCCCGGCCGCGATGTTTCGCGAGCGCTTCCATCTGGCGGGTATAGATTTGCATCAGCTTTGCGCCATGCTTGAGATTGACATCACGCCCCTCAAAAGACTGCTCAGATATCATTGCCCGCCGCAGACATTCCATGGCCGCTTCATGCGTCGCCACCATCTGCGCGGCCAGCATGCCCTCAAGCCCGTCGGTCGGCGCGATGGCTTGAAGAGCGGCGAGCTTGACCATCAAGGCATCGTCATTATCTTTTCCCTCCGGCAGCCAGGCACCGGCCAGTGCCTGGTTGAGAAGGTGGTTTTGCAGAGGCTCGACATCGCTGCCGGTGGCAGCTTTCAGCATTTTGCGGACGGCGGCCTTGTTTGCCGCGCGCGCCTCAGCCTTTTCGCTTGCGGCGGGCGGGTCCTTTTTAGCAGTTGCTTGCGGCTTTTTGGCCAAGGTCTTTCTCCAGTTGAAGGGCTGACATTAGCACAGATCGTGTAAAATATGGAGCCGAAAAGACGCATTTTTTCTACTGTGCATGAGGTTGAATTGCGAAAAGAGTCTCGACCCTACCCCCTCCCCCCATTTTCTAAGGACCCCACGCGCGATAACACCACATGTCAGGCAGAGGCTAGCCGCGCTCGGGACACCATAAGCTTCAGCCTAGTTATTTTCCGTCCTGCAGGAAATTCGAGAGATGGAGAGACTATTGAAGGGGCTGCCGCCCCAAAGCCCTACAATTCTGTTTGACTATCAATCCATACCACACCATCAAATCTCCAGGTAAATCCACAGCCCCTCGCAATTTGCATTCTAGATTATGTAGATCCTGATGAATGATAAGAAAATAAACGGCGCAAAGCGCAACCGTGATATGATGGACCGCGCTGCGCTGGCTGTGCTTGGCGCATTTGTAGTGGCTATTTGCCTTTTGGGCGGCAGCGCCCGCGGCGACGCAGCGCAACTGGTTTTCTTAAGGCCGGTATGCTGCTTGTTTGCAGGTTACGGAATTTACCGTTTAGGATCGCAAAAAGTTCAAGGGCTTGCGCCGCTTTACGCAGGCTTTGGTACCTTGGGGGGGCTGATGATCATCCAGATGATCCCGCTTCCTTACGCCATATGGACCGCACTTCCAGGCCGAGAGGTGATTGTCAATCTCGACGTCGCCGGCGGCCTCACAGGCTTGTGGCGATCTATAACGTTTTCGCCCTCTAGAACTGCTAATTCCCTGGCTAGCTTGATTGTCCCGCTAGCGGCTGTTTTGCTATTCCACATATATCCTAACCACCGCAAAAAAGACTTTCTTGCGGTGATCGTTATCATCGCAGTTGGCAATGCAATGCTTGGCATATTGCAGATCCTCGGGCCTAGCGGGGGAGCTCTCTATTTTTATGAATTTACAAATTCAGCCGACGCGGTTGGTTTTTTTGCCAACCGAAATCACTCAAGCGTGTTTTCAGGATTGTCGCTGCTGGTCATCAGCTATTATTATACGCAAAGATGGCAAGTCTTCCGTTTCACCGAAGCGTATACCAATATATTTTTGGCAGCTGTCTATATAGTCATATTCTTGTCTATCATTATAAATGGATCGCGAGCCGGACTTCTTTGCGGAGGAATAGCCCTCTTTGTTGGATTGATAATTTTCAACCTCAAGCCCCCTGAAGCTGCGCGGCTTAAAATAGCACGCGGGAAAAAAATCACCTCTATCATCGGCTCGATTGCTATTGTTATGTTTAGCGCTATGCTGATATTGCTGTTTTTTGTGTCGGACCGGCTACCTGCTTTCAGTCGCCTCATCGAGAAAGATCCTATGGCGGATCTACGGGCAGAGGCGATGCCGACCCTTTTTGAAATGATTGGATCCTATTGGCCTGTCGGATCTGGATTTGGCACTTTCGACAAAGTTTATTTTATTCACGAGCGAAGCGAATTGCTAATGCCTAGTTATTTCAATCAGGCACATAATGACTGGCTTCAAATTCTCATCGAAGGCGGCGCTCCAGTCGCCATATTGGCTGCTGTCAGTCTCTTTTGGTACATCGCCAGTGTGTTGAATCTATTTTTAACTTCCAAAAATTTGAGTCATTTGTTTTTCTGGTTCGGGACCATGGCTATTCTCGGCATTGCCAGTTTGGTGGATTATCCACTGAGAACACCGATATTCAGCGCAGTTACTGTCTGGATGGTGGCTTTCTTGTCCACCGCTCGGCACAATCCGGAGTCATTCGGCATTAGTCGGCAATCATAGATTATGGATTTTGCCGGCAGTCAGCGACCAGGTGGCACGGCGAACAGGCTGAACCATTGCCGGTCATTGATCCGTTCAGGGGCAAGCCGCATTTACGGCGATGTCTCCTGCTTATCCGGTCCGGCGCATCGTGAGAAACGGACATGAATAAAGTTTCAGATTAGCATGTTTTTTGATTGAATTTAAGCAAATGAATTTAGCCAGTCCTACACCATCCGTTCGTCCGAAATACGCATTGTTCAAGGTTGCCTAATCGAATATTGCTGGCTACGGGATAATTCAGTCGTTTGTTTTTGAGAGTGAGAATGAAAATCCAATTGAAATCATTGTTCATTCTGGCGGTATCAGGGGCTATATTGAGTGCCTGCGCAACGTCAGGTCCGCTCGCTCTGGCTAGTGATGTTGAATTGACGACGTTAAACGAACTGCCAGCCAACCCCGCTGCGACTTCATATCAGATCCGCCCGCTTGAATCGTTGGAAATCCGGGTTTTCGGTGCCGAAACTCTCTCTGGTACTTACTTTACCGATGAGCAAGGGCGCGTCAATTTTCCGTTGATCGGTACCGTTGAAACGGATGGGCTGACGCCATCCGGAGTAGAGGGAGTGATCGAAAACCGGTTGAGAGGACAATATGTTTTGCAACCGCAAGTTACGGTTCGTCCAACCAAGCAACCGGAACTTACCATTTCAGTCGGGGGCGAAGTAAAAAAGCCGGGAACTTTCCTGTCTTCCAATTCGCAAACTCTGCTCCGTGCCGTGTACAACGCGGGGGGCTTGTCAGATTATGCAAAATCGGAAGAGGTCCTGGTATCACGGACCGTTGGAGGCCAGAAATATATCGGCGCCTACAATCTCAAGGCGATCGAGCGGGGCAATTATGCTGATCCTGTGATATATCCGAATGACATTATTTCCGTTGGCGATTCCCCTTCAAAACGCTTCCTCCAGGCTGTTTTGGCATATGTTCCGCTTCTTTCTACAACTGCGATCATGATCGACAGAGTAGGGCGATAGGGTAGTAAAGATTATGGCAATGAACAATCAGCAAGCAAGATCATCAGTTGGTGATCGTGATGAATTTGAAGCGGGGGCTTCGGATTCCATAAGCCTCCATGATCTGGAGCGTTTCTGGCAGCAGGCGATCAACCTGCGATATGTGATACTGGGCATCATTGTCTTTTCGCTAGTCGTCGGATTGATCATGACTCTGCTGCAGACGCCGCTGTACCGGTCGACGGCCCGTATCGAAATTAGCCAGATCGAGTCCGATATAACCAATATCGGTGATGTGGAACTGCAGAATATCTCGAAGGACCGCCAGTATTTCGCAACGCAATATGAGCTTCTGCAATCACGGAGTCTGGCTAACCGGGTTGTCAATGCCGGAAATCTGACTCGAGACAAGAGTTTTCAGAATGCTTACGGTTTGGCTGAGAGCGGTTCCTCGGACAATGCGGCAGCGGGCATCCTGCTTTCGAACGTTGCAATCCAACCCATTGAATCCTCGAGCCTGGTCGATATCACTTTTTCCAGCCCCGATCCCAACTTGTCTGCAAAAATCGCTAATCTCTGGGCGCAGGAATTTTTGGGAACAAATTTTGACAAAAGATTTGGCTCCAATGTTCAGGCACAGAAATTTCTCGGCGATCAAATTTCGGAAATGCGGGAAAAGCTTGAACAGTCCGAACAAGAATTGATCGACTACGCCAATGCGAACGAGATTGTTAACATCACGCCGATTGCTAGCGAAGACGGATCTACAGGTGGCGGGCAGACACTAGCTTCCTCCGAACTTTCCGCGTTGAGTGGCGATCTGGCCCGTGCGACCGCAGTACGGATCGAAGCCGAAAGCGCATTGCGGGCGAGCGCGGCGGCAGCGGGAGCCGGCGGTGCATCTGCTGTCCTGAAATCCCGCTTGTCCGAGGTGCAGGCCAAGCTTGCCAGTCTGAAGTCGCAATTTGGTCCGTCCTATCCGCAAATCGTTGCGCTGGAAGCAGAAGAGGCATCGTTGCGATCTTCGGTGCAGGGTGCTTCGAATGACATATCCAGAGAATTGCAGGCGAACTTGCGGAAGGCTGTGCTGCAGGAGCAGGCCCTGCAAAGAGAATTCGATCGCGCGAAGTCCGGTTATCTGGGCCAGCAAGGGCAGGGCGTCAGATACGGAATATTGAAACGTGAAGTCGATACCAATCGCCAACTTTATGATGCGCTGCTGCAGCGTTTCAAGGAAGTCGGTGTCGTCGGCGCCGGCAAGAACAACATGATTCTGGTCGACAAGGCCGAAAGTTCCGGGCGGCCTTATGAACCGTCTTTGAGCCGAAACCTTTTATTGGCGTTTTTATTCGGTGCCTTTGCCAGTGGAGCACTTGTAATCCTGCGCGAAACAATGGATCAAAGCATTCGCAACCCGGCCGATGTGAAGCGGGTCCTTGACCTGCCTGTTCTGGGCCTCATTCCGTTAATTCCGGAAGATGCCATTAACGCGCAGCTCGGTGACAAAAAATCCGAATTGAACGAAGCCTATCAGGCGACCCGGACGAACCTTACCTTCCTTACGGACAAGGGTGCTCCCGGAACACTGATGTTCACCAGTACCCGACCGGATGAAGGCAAGACACTCACTGCCGTGGCTGTCGCGGAAAGCCTTGGTCATCTGGGCAAGCGCGTGCTTTATATGGATGCCGATTTGCGCAATTCGGGCTTGCACGAAATTTTCGACAATGTGCCAAAACCGGGTACCGGACTCAGCGGCTTTCTGGCCGGCAGCGATGACTATCTGCAAAGCATCGTATCGCTGGAATCGCACCCGTTCGATATTCTTCCGAGTGGCCGAAAACCGCCTAACCCCGGTGAATTACTGGCCGGGCCGCGGATGCAATCGCTGCTTGAGAAGCTGCGCACGACATATGATCATATTATCATCGATAGTCCGCCCGTGCTGGGATTGGCCGATGCGCTTGAAATTGCTTCCGTAGTCGATGGTGTTGTCTTTGTGGTTGAAGCCAACAGCGGAAAAATCCGGACGATTCAACAAGCTCTGAGCAGGCTTGAAACCAGCGGCGCTCGAATATTCGGTGCTATTGTCACGAAACTGGATGATCGCAATCTGAGCTATGGTTACGGATATGGTTACGGCTACGGGCACAGCTATGGTGAAAAAGACGATAGTTGAACGATGGCCAACTCGCTGATCCAACCAAGATGAATTGGCTGAAAGCAACAGGCCTGTCTATCGGGGCCGTCTTCCTGAGCAGTGTTCTGGCCATGCAAGCCTTCACGAATGTGCTGGCTAACGATCAACCTGCCCTGGCCGCAAGCGTTTCACCTCTAAACGGATTTGCGCTCGAGCGTGTTGCCTTGGACCGTCTCAACAGCCAGGACGATGGATCGCTCGCGCCCTTGGCCAAAAGGATATTGGCAAAGGAACCATTGTCGCCGGTAGCGTGGACAATATTGGCCCTGGCGCAGCAGGACGTTGCAACAAAAGATACGATTCTGCTGGCAGCGGCCGAACTCAATCGAAGAACGCTCATGCTGCAGTCAAACCTGCTGCTTTTATATGCCGCGAGAGAGGATTTCGGCAACAGCATTGCTGTGCTCAATCAGATCCTGACCGTTTCGCCGGAGCAACAGGAAACGATGTTTCCGATCCTGATCCAGGCGCTGAAGGATGACAGATCGATCCCGGAATTTGTTCAGGCATTGAGCAACAAGCCGGGCTGGTCTGACACGTTTTTGAAAGCTGCCTCTGCTGACAGCGATACGTTACCAAACCTGAATCAGGTAAGGAAGGCGCTGTTTGATAAGGTAGCGGTAGAAACTGATACCGATAAGGCAATTATTGGTGCACTGGTTAAGGCAGGGCGAATAGAACCTGCAGCGGCACTTTATAGAAGAATTTCTGAACTACCTGCTGGTGGCGCTCTCGGTTCAACGGGAAAATTCCAAAAAGTCGACTGGAACACCAGTATGCCACCTTTCGATTGGCAGTTGAAAGACTATCCCGGTACGCGTGCGGAAGTCGGCGGGCAGCCAGAACGGCTCATTTTTTTCGTCAAAAGCGGAAAGGCTGATACCATTGCCGAAAGGTTAATTGTCAGTCCGAGAGCGCCATTTGTTTTCAAAATAGTACATGATATGATACCATCAGCGCAGCTCAATGATGTGGAAATTCGAGTACAATGCGCAAAAAGCAAAGAGACGCTGATCGAACGCCCGTTCTTAGGATCGCCTAGTATCTATTCTGTATCTAGCATCCCAGAGAATTGCGGAATGATCAACATTTCAATATTCGCGCGCGCGTGGTCTGACCAACCAGACCTTAAAGGTGAAATTCGTTCAATTGCAATTTTATCATAACCGATTTGACCGGACAAAATTTTCACTGTTTCTGTTGGATCATGAATTTGGAAAAGTCGATATTGGCGCAACCCGCGAGAAGTTACGAAATCGCGGGTACAAGAGTGTCGAGCAAGGCTACCACTGCGATGATCTAAAATAGGATCACGTCAACATATATATGCTTTTGAGCGCTATGTCCCTACATGAGGTGTGGATCATCTCTGCCCTGGCGTGCGGTAACATTCACAGAGGTTCTGTCGTTCCCCGTTGTTATAGATTTGCGTTTCATTGTCCGCCGCCTTCGCCCCGGATCAGCAACTAGACCACGATATTCGCAGATCACGCGACGGGGAAAACGTCTTTTCTGTCCCGTTTGCAGTAAGCCAGGACAAGACAATAGCAGACAAATGAAAGCACGATCATTGCCCAGTTCGATGATGGCAAAGAGAATGCGACTATGGTCGGTAAAAATACCATCCCCCAATATGTAAACAATCCATTTCTCCATCCAATCCGCTCTTGCAGCAAATGATGTAAATGGTTTCGATCCGGTTTCATCGGGGATTCCCCGGCAAGTATGCGCGCGATCATTAACCGGGCCATGTCACCGACAGGGATCATGAACATTAGCCCGACTTGATCGGCCGACATCAATATGTCCGATCTTTGATAGATATATATGGCGAACATGCCCACGAATGCAGCGAGTCCGTAGCTCCCACCGTCGCCTAGAAAAATCTTGCCGTTCAAATTGAACGCAAATAACGCTGATGTAGCGCCGACGAGAATGCCAAGGATCGGTGCCAAATCGGATCGCGCACTTACAAGCAAGATCAGCGAAAAGCCGAAGCAAAGACCAGTGACCAAGCCATTTTTGCCGTCAGCCATATTTATCGCGTTTATCAACGCGATCAGCGCCAAGACAGTCAATATGATAGTATATCGCCCTAGCGATATGTATCCGGCTCCCCCGTCCCAGGTGATAGCACCAATTTGTAAGCCTGGTACCAATGACATCGCTACACCAAAGAACAAGGCGGAAATAGCTAAACGGATTATTGGCGATATATGGACACGATCATCGATGATCGCGAGAGCTGCAATCAGGCCTCCCACGGTGGCGATCGCTAAAATGGCGCTCTGAAAATAGCTTGGAAAGAATACGGAGTAAGCGATCATCAAGGGCAAGATAACCAAAATAACGGTCAATCCCCCCATCAGCGGAGTAGGATGCATGTGCTTTTTGCGACCACCTGGCACATCCATCAAGCCCAATTTATTCGCCAAGCCGCCACCGGTTGATATCAGCGCTACGGTTAACAAGAAGGAAACGATTACCATCACCGCAATATTTAACATCATAAAGACTCTGCCTTGTCGACGAAACTATGTTCGCGACCCTCCATAAACCGCCATCATATCAAAGAGCGCTTATGGCCGAAAGCCTATTCAATAAAGGGAGACCATTCCTATCCGGAATTGTGGATGTTTCAAGGGATATCGAACTGATTGGTTGGACTTTGAGGCGTATTCTGGTGGACTGACAAGTTCGATCTGTCGCGTATATATTTGCGATAGGTCCGGTATCAAAAGTCTCCTTATAATCGCCCTTCTATGCCAGCCAAACCGGGCATGTCCCGTTAGTTTTGAAGGAGTCACGACACTATTTGTACACTATATACTTGCACTCTAATTGCTATCGTTCGTCTTTTAATTCCCTAATGCGATCATTACCTTTCCTGATTATGCCTTGACCCTTGAACGCTCAAGTTGCCAAAAAAACCTTTAGCTTTTATACAATGCGGGTCATCAAATATGCAGCCAATGCGTTTCTCGCGACCAAAATATCATTCATCAATGTGGTTGCCGATCTTTGAGAAAAGTTGGCGCTGATGTTTAGGAAGTTTCTCGTGGTATCGGCCTTGATAACCTTGTTAGATCGAAGTTTCTGCATGCCGGGCGAGGATATGGCGGGAGCTGCTTCCTCAAAGACACGTTATCCTTGATGAAAATGGTGCAGGACAATGATAGCCCGGCCTGCACCTTCGAAGCCGTGGTGCGGGTAGATGACCAAAGCAAACGGCAGATGGACCGCAAGGTCATTCACGCGCTCAATCGGAGCGTGCGAGGTGAAAAAGTCGCTTTGCTGGAACGTATTTTCAAACCCAATACCGATAACAGGAGAGACGCACACTCGATCGCGATCGCGCAAACATTAATTGACGCTGTAGCAGAAGTGACAGTCTATGATCCCCAGGAAATGAGATTGGCGCAAGAAATAAAGCCAGCAGTCGAGATGCCAAACAGCAGCTATGATGCTAGAAAAGACTTGGATCCGATCGTCATCGTCACCGAATGGGATGCATTCCATATTCTGGATTTGAAGAAGCTTGCTCATGTTATGAAGGGCGACGTGCTGGCCGACTTACGAATCATTTACAATCCATCAGAAGTTGTACAAACCGGATTGATATATACGAGCGTCAGGGAAATCCAATGAGACTTGATATCAGCCTGTGAAGTTGAAGAGAAAGTTTGTCGAAAAACCCTGGGGTCAGGCAGGTCTGCCTGATATTTTCGATGCGGATAGCGAGAAGAAAATTGGAGAAATCTGGTTCGAAGCACCGAACGGCATAAGCCCTCAGCTGATGGTCAAATATCTTTTTACCAGTGAAAAATTGTCCATCCAGGTTCATCCCAATGACCTACAAGCCCGCAGTATTGGATTTCCTCATGGCAAGGAAGAATCGTGGTTGATCTTGCACGCGGAGTCCTGGGCAACACTTGGCATTGGTCTAGTAAAAGAAGTCCAGCCAAGCGAACTGCGAGAAGCAATCATCTCCGGGAAAATGGAAAATTTGCTGGATTGGAAATCCGTTTCAGCGGGTGACATATTCCATATTCCCGCAGGAACGGTACATGCTATCGGACCTGGCATCGTCCTTATCGAAGTCCAACAAAATATTGATTTGACCTATCGGTTATATGATTACGGCAGGCCACGTGAACTGCATATCGACGCTGCGCTTAGCGTTGCCGCGCTCCGCCCCTATGATATGAGCAATTATTCCAAAATTTCCACTGATCAATCCGCTATGCTTGTCGACAACCCATATTTTCGTGTTTTTCAGATTATCGGTGATGACATCGAGTCATTGACCGATATAGAGGCCACAGAATGGCAGGTCACATCGCTAGACGGAAACGTAAAGATATGTGGGATACCTATTGAAATCGGTGAGTGTGGAATATGTGCGAGCTTGGCCGATATTGATATGTCAACCAATCGAAAAGCCATTGTCGCCTGCACAACAAAATGAGCAATTAAAATGTCTGAGAATGGAACCATCACTCCCGTCATATTGTCCGGTGGATCCGGGACGCGGCTATGGCCGCTGTCGACAGCAGAACGTCCTAAACAATTTTTAAACCTGACAGGGCCGGTTAGCTTATTCCAGCAGACAATTGAGCGGTGCAAGAATAAGGACTTGTTTACTGCACCGACAATCGTTTCGGGTGCGTCACACGCCGAATTGGTGATCGATCAACTTCGGGAGATGGACATCGATTTGTTCAAACTCATCCTTGAACCTTGCGCACGCAATACCGCGCCAGCAATCGCGCTTGCAGCGTTAGCTTGTGAAAATCCGCGAGACTTGATGCTAGTTATGCCCAGTGATCATATCATCTTAGATGTTCCGGCGTTTGAGCAAGCTGTCCGAAAATCCCTGCCTCTCATGGAAGCGGAATGGCTGGTAACATTTGGTATCACGCCCGGTGGACCGGAAACCGGATATGGCTATATCCAACAAGGCGAGGCCATCAGTGGAAGCGATAATAGTTTCGCTGCGAAGCGTTTTGTTGAAAAGCCTGCTCGCGAAAATGCAGAGGCCATGTTGCGAGAAGGTGGTTTTCACTGGAATGCAGGAATTTTTCTGTTCCGCGCCGATTCATATTTAAATGCTCTAGGCAAATATGCACCAGAAATATTGCAAGCGGCGATTGATGCCATGCAGAACTACGTTCCTGGTGATTCCGTCGTCCGGCCTGAAGAGCCGGAATTTGTAAATGCGCCATCTGCATCCATAGACTATGCCGTTTTGGAGAAGTCGGACAAGGTCGCGGTAACTCCTGTAAGCCCTAGATGGTCTGATGTCGGAAGCTGGGATTCTCTATTTGAAATCAATGCTGCAGACAACCAATCCAATGTTACTTTTGGAGAGGTCACCGCAATCGCTTCCAAGAATATTTTTGTCCATGCCAGTGGGATCGAAGTTTCCACATTCGGGTTGGAGGATTTGATAATAGTCGCAAATGAAAAACAGGTCATGATCCTGCCGCGCGGCCAATCACAAAACGTAAAACGTATTTTGCAAGAACGTAAAAGTTCGGAATGAACCAAAAACCATCTAAGCTTAGATTCTAGGTGAAGATGCAGCAAAGCGAGGACCTTGCTGTTCAGACTGGACCAGACACGGCCTCAATAGTCCCCTTCTACCATAAATTGCGATTAACATATCAATCGGTACCGGCGGCGTCAGTTCATCCTCGATACTGTGCAGCTATCTGCTGACTGGAGCGCGGCAATGATCGCGACGTGCTCTGATTGAAGAGTATTTTTGTGCGGTTAGGCGCAAATAAAACCCTGTTGGAGCTGGCCCATTCGGCTGCGCTGGCTGCGTTGTTGAAGCGCGCAATTGCGCAAAATCCTTAGACATGCATTATCCGACAACTCATTGGTTTCAAATTCGTAGCTATAAGAAATGCTTGGCAACAATTTTCGTCGAGCATTGCGCCAGTCAAACCTATATTCGCGTTAGCGGAGACTGAGGATACTGGAAAGATACGGGGCTACGCACTGCTGATTAATTTTCATATTCAGAATATCGCGACGCCGACTAGTCTCTATAATATTGATCAATGCGTTGACGCCGATAGGCCTTTTTTCCCGAAAGGATTTCGAAGCAGTAGCGCAGGAAGAAATCTCCCCAGCGCATCATTAGATTCAAGCCGTGCATCAAGGCCCATCCGATCAGGATAGGAGGCATGAATGGAAAGCAGTAAAAATGACGGCGCACCATCACGACAAGTGCAGATCTCTCCTCCAGCCTCACGAATAGTGCCGTCAGCAGGAAGCTACCGATTACATATGTCAGCAGAAATGCAATGACCTCGGTTGGCATGTTGATCTCCATCATAAGTCGCTTTGCTAAGGCCAAATTTGCAGCAAGCCGCTTCGTAACTTTATGTAAGAACAGCGCAAACTTTTATCCCGTGACAGCGATGACGATTCCCGATACCCTTTGACCTGAAGCTATCGGGCAAATGTCGTCTGAACATTCGATCGCGGGGCAAAATTGGGAGACGCAGAGAAATCTGATCCGCAGGTGGTGCGTTTTCGCGCCTTTGTCAGTTACAGCCATGCCGATGCCGCCATCGCGCAAAAACTCCACAGGAAAATCGAGACTTACCGGCTGCCGCACCATTTACGGGATCGTGAGACCGATGATCCGGACAATGGTCGCATGGGACGGATTTTCCGTGATCGCGAAGACTTGCCCGCGGCGGAGGATCTGTCGGAATCGGTGAAGCAGGCGCTGGCGGGGTCGCAGGTGCTGGTCGTGATCTGCTCGCCTGACGCCCAGGCATCGATATGGGTGGCGCGGGAAATCGAACTGTTCCGCGCTCTGCATCCGGGGCGACCGGTGCTGGCGGCCTTGGTGCGCGGCGAGCCGGAAGAGGCTTTCCCCGCCGCGTTGCGGGATGGCACCGAGCCACTGGCAGCGGACCTGCGCAAGGAAGGTGACGGCTGGCGGCTGGGTTTCCTGAAGATTATCGCGGGCATTGCCGGTGTCCCGCTCGACGCGCTGGTCCAGCGCGATGCCTCCCGTCGCATCCGCCGCGTGATGGCTGTCACGGGTGGCGCGCTGGTGGCGCTGCTAGCCATGATCGGGATGACAATATTCGCACTCCAGTCGCGCAACGAAGCGCAGCACCAGCAGGCCGAAGCCGAAGGGCTGGTCGAATATATGCTGACCGATTTGCGCACCGAGTTGAAGGGTGTTGGCCGGCTCGACGTGATGACCAAGGTCAACGAGCGGGCGATGGATTATTACGAGGACCAGGGTGACCTGTCCGACATGCCCGCCGAAAGTCTGGAGCGGCGAGCAAGGATTTTGCACGCGATGGGCGAGGATGACGAGAAGCGCGGTGATCTTGACAAGGCGCTCGCAAAATTCACCGAGGCGCACCGGGTGACCGAGGCTTTGCTGGCGCGCGATCCGGGCAATCCGGACCGGATTTTCGGGCATGCGCAGAGCGAGTATTGGGTTGGTCACATAGATGAATTACTGAAGAAGTTTGATAATGCACTAATCCGTTATCAATCTTATCTAGCGCTTGCGAAAAAACTAAATTCAATTCAACCAAATCGTAAACGTTCTTATGTCGAGATGGGGTTCGCAGAGAATAATATTGGCATAGTAAATTTAAATAATCTAGAAAATGGAACAGAAGCTCGCGCATCTTTCATTCAAGCCGTGTACTGGTTTAAAAGATCTTTGGAAGACAATCCTTATGATCGTGAACTACTGTCTGAACTCGCGAATGCCCATGCTTGGTTGTCCGACAGTTATTATATAGAAAAACAGTTTCATGAGGCTTGGCGTGAACGTCTCATTGAGAAGAAAATAAAGCAAAATCTATTGGAACGATATCCGGGAAACAAAAAAATCAAGTATGAGTTGATGGTGAGTCTATATTCTATTGCAAAAATAGAATTGAAATCCGGTCAAAGAGCTGACGCTTTTAGAAAGTTGCTCGATATAAATAGTCGGTTGGAACAATTGGCATCAGAAGATCAGCAAAATGAAGAATGGCTCAGTCTACTAGAGCGTGTCCAATGTGATTTAAAAATTAGTGAAACTTGTTAAGGGGGATTTATGACCAAAAAGAAGGTGAAAAAAACGGATAAAACTGAATGCAGCAACCAGATAATTAATGCTATTAGGTACGCAGAAGAAGGAGTTTACACAGAAAAAAGGCACCTCCCGAAATTCGACAAACTACCCTCTGATATATCTTTATTTTACATTTCTTTAGACGATAAAAATCGTTTGGCTGTTGACCACTACACTTATCGTAGTGAGAATCCGATAGAATACAAAAATGTAGAACTAACAATAAGAGATATAGTTATTTCTATCAGAAATGTAACGCAAGGTAAGGAGCAACTATTTATAGAGCGCTTAGAGCAAGAGCCATATAATAATTTTGAAAATATTTTCTGGACGAGCCCGAGCTATGTTGCATTTGTTATCGATGAAGAGTCTTGGAGTTTAGAAATTCAAGAAGATTCGCAAGAAGCGTTAAGATATGTTGTAGAAGAAAAGCGATTTGGGACGACGTCGAAATATTCTGAAAACTACTCTTTTTTCGATGGACACAATTTCCCCTTAAAAGCTTCACTCGATGGTCGACCAGCTAACAGTGTTCCTGCATTTTTTATGATTAATCATTACAAGAAAGATGAACACGGTAATCCGATTAGTGAAGAAGAAGATCAAAAGCTGTATCGTTTTGAAATTTACCTTCGGGTAGATTTTGCACGCAGATCTCACGCTCGGGCCTCGAGAAAAACGGTTATTCTTGATCCAACATCGGGAAATGGAGGCCCCCCTGCTGGCGGTGGTGGCTAACTAATTTTCATGTCCACCTACCATCAAATCCTCTCAATAGCCCGTGCCGGGAATCCGGCTCGGGCTTGGTCCCTGTTCCATTCGTCGGGCTGGGAAGCGCGCGGGGACGACCCGAAAGCGCTGACGCTCAAGGGCCGGTTGCTCAAAGATCAGGCGAAGGCTTCCGCTGGCGCCGAGCGCGCCAAGCTTTATGGCGAAGCGGCGGAGGCTTATGCGGCGGCTGCGGCGCTGGAGCGGGATAGTTATCCGCTAATCAATGCCGCGGCGCTGGCGCTGTTGGGTGGCAAGCCGGAACGGGCTCGTTCGCTTGCGCAAGAAACTCTGGCGCTGCTTGAGAGCGATCCGGAGCAGGGCGAAAATGCTTATTGGCGCGCCGCGACCCGGTCGGAGGCCTTGCTGTTGCTTGGCGATGAAACCGGTGCCCGGGCGGCGCTGGCTGACGGGATCGCGAAACTGCCTCGGGCGTGGGAGGATCATGCCGCTACCATTGGCCAGTTTGAACTGATCTTGGCCGAGCAGGGCAAGAACGCCGCCTGGCTGGACAGGCACCGCCCGCCGCCCAGCTTCTATTTCAGCGGTATCATCGGGCTGGATGAGGCGGATGTGACAATCGGGCAGGATATCGACGCAATCATCGCGCGGGAACGTCCGGGTTTTGGCTTTGGGGCGCTGGCGGCGGGAGCGGACATATTGATCGCCGAGGCGCTGCACCGGGCGGGCGCGGAGCTGCATGTGATTTTACCTTATCCGGTCGATCGCTTTCGCGAATTGTCGGTTGCGCCTTTTGGGGATCACTGGCTTGCCCGGTTTGATGCGCTGGCCGAGGTAGCGGCGACGCTGGATGTGCTGACCGAATTGCCCGATGAGGACGAGCGGTCGCTTGCGGTCGCCGTGGAACTGGCCGATCTGGTGGCCATGGGCCAATGCGTCCGCAATGCCGGGGTGCTGAATAGCCGGCCCAAGGCGCTCACGATCACTGGGCGGGGCGATGAACCGCGCCGCCAGCATCTGGTCTGGGCCGACACCGGTCATGATCAATTTGCCATATCCGTCGCCCGCAAAGTGGATCACCAATCGATCACCGGGCCCTCGGGTGAGGGGAGAAGAGAGATTGCCGCAATTCTCTGGGCGGATGGTCTTGATCGTGATGCGCTGTCACAGCTTCCGGAAGCTGCCCGTGCGTTTCAAGCTGCCGGGGATGCCCGATATCGGATATCGACCAATATTGCGGAACTGCTATCGATCAGCCGGTCGCTGTTGCAGCATAATCCCGACAGCCGGATCAGCCTGCTGACCGATATCATGGACCCGCAAAGGCCTGCAGCCTCGCTGCTCGAGCAGGCTGGCGATATGGCGCGCGCATCCAGTGGGGGAGCGGTTCTGACCGACTATAAATCCGCGATGGTTTTGACGCTTGAACCGGGAAGGCACGCGGTCGAGGAGATCGGTGAACTGCAGACCGCGCACGGCCCAGTGCCTCTATGGTCGCTGGTCTGAGCGGTAGCGGTTCAGACCACCAGTTCCTCAAGCAGCCCGCGCGACAGGATCTCCAGCCGCTCGTCATCGCGCCGGATGATCCCGCGCCGTTCCAGCGCATTGATCGCCCGCGATCCGGTCTCGCGCGTAGTCTGGGCGGATAAAGCCAGCGCCGCGATCACCGGTGGTGGCGCTATCCGGCCCTCCTCGCCCGCTTCCTGCAGCAATTCGGCATAGACCCGGCCATTGGCGGTCAGGGTGATGCGCGCCGCCATCCGGTCGAGTACCGCATTATATTGCCGCCCCAATATTTTCGACAGGCCGCTGCCGATGCGGGCTTCTTCCTGCAGCAGGGCAGTCATTTTTGCCGTGGGAATTTCGAGAGCGGACAGCCGGGTCTGAGCCACGACATCGGAGATCACGATCCGCTCGTGCGGGAAAGCGCCGAATAATTCGCCGGGCCCGTGGGCGGCGAGCAATTTGGTCTGGCCATCCATGCCGATGATTTGCAGCTGGGCCCGGCCTTCCAGCACGATCCAGAGTTTCGCACCGAGATCGCCCTGATGGGCGAGGATATCCTTGTGGCGATAATGTACCAGCCGGGTTGCGGCATCCACTCGCCCGGCTTCTTCCGGCGAGCAGGAAAAGAACGAGGCGAGGGCGGCTATGCGGTCGCTGGTGGTCATCATCTCCTCCATTCAGCTAGTTACGGCACTCCGTGTTCCCTTGGCCGGCGGGGTTTCCGGTCCACCAGCAAAGCATTGGGCGATTTCCATCCACTGGCGGGCGGTGTCACCGACCGTCTCGAGCGAAGTGTCGTCGATATTGCGGGTCTGGGTCACGACTTGGGAAAATTCGACCGCGCTGCCGCGTACAACATTATCTTCCTGCGGGTCATTCCACTCCCAGACGGCACCCGATGGCGCGGTCAGCTGGACGAACGGCTTTGGTGCAGGCGGTTCCTGACGCCGGTTGCGGAAGGTCCAGCCATAGGTGGTAACGCCGAGATGGGCGATATTGCGGATGCGGTCACCGTCCTGGCGGTCCTGCCCCAATATGTCGAATATCTCCTGCCCGTGCGACCATGTTTCCATCTGGCGGGCGATGACCTTTGACCTTGTGGTCATGTCCGGCCCGGCCCAGGCGACGCGAAGTTCGGGGTCGGCTGCGCCATAAGCTGCGGCGAGTTTCGGATAATAGTCGCAATAAGCGTCGAACAGGGCCTTGCCACGAATTCCGCCGGCATGCTGGTCCAGCCATTCATATTGCACATCGACATGACCCTTACCGGTCTTGAACGCGCCCATCATTTCACGAAGGAATTGCTTGAAAGCATCCGGATCCTCGAGCGTCATCAGCGCGGCTGCGTTCCAGATATGGAGGTGGCCGATGACATCCTCGATGGTCCAGCCCTTGAACTGGGTGACGGTGGCAAAGACATCGTCACCTGCATCGGCGAGCACGGCTGCGAGCGTGTCGCTCTCGTCCTTGAAATCTTGGGCTTCTTGCATCATCGAGATATTCCTTATTGATCGTCCAGTTTGTCCGCCAGCGCAGCCGGTATGGTAACCGGATGAGCGAGCAATATCTGACCATAGCCTTTGCCTTGGGCGTCATTTCTGATGCTCGCGACACCGCCGCCGCCAAGCACTGCGTCGATCAGGAAATTGATCGCGTGAGCGCCGGGCAGATAATATTTGTCGACTTTTGCGGCACTCGCGCCACCCTCGATAAAGTGGGCGAAGCGCTTGGCGACCGAGTCCGGCGTCAGCGCTGCCCAGATATAGGGAAGCCAGGCCGGATCGCGCGCGATCACGCCGATATTGGCCTTGTTGCCCTTGTCACCGGAGCGGGCCCAGGCCAGCTGGATCAGCGGTACGGTTATCCCGGCATCCGGCTCATCCGGTGCTTGCGGAGGAAGTGGTCGTTTGATTGCAGCCGGATCGAAAGGCGCTCCTCCGGCATCCTGGAATGCGATTTTTTTGCCGTCGACATCGATCGCGATGGTCACGGCAGCTTTCGGTGTGAGATAGGAAAACAGCCGTACCACGGGCGACGGCTTCGCGCGGGCACCGGAAAAGCTGCCCAGTCCCGGCGGCGTGGCCAGCCCAAGGCCGGTCAGCTCGCGCAATAATATGCCGATTGCAGCGGCTTCGCTATGTTTGGCCGCAATTTTCGCGACGACTTCGCGCGGTTCATGGCTGGACGTATAATCGCCAAACTGGCTTTCCGCGCCGATCAGCTCGACACTGGTTTCGCTATAGTCCCCGAGATTGTGACCGCGCAGGATTTTGTTGGCGCGGAGAAAGACATTATCGCAGAATTTTTGCGCTTTGCGCGCTGCGTCAAAGCCGTAGAAACTGACATAGGTTCCGCCGCGAAAGCCTTCGCCGTATGTGAGGCAGGTCTTGTACTGGTCCGGTGCAGGATAGCCTTTTGCAGGCGAAACGCGGACCATGTCCGGCCCGGTCTGGGTGATTTTGACATCGGAGAAATCGCACACCACGTCGGGCAGCATATAGGCTTGCGGATCCCCGATTTCGTAGAGCATTTGCTCGGACACCGTGCCGACCGTCACACAGCCGCCGGTGCCTTCGGGCTTGCTGACCGTGAACGATCCGTCCGCCGATACCGCACCGATCGGATAGCCGATACTGGATATGTCACCGGCGTCTTCCCAGTCGGTATAATTGCCGCCGGTGGCTTGCGGCCCGCATTCCAGCAAGTGACCCGCGAGGCTGCCGCTGGCGAGAAGATCATGGTCGCTTGCAGTCCAGCCGAATTCGTGAATGCAGGCACCAAGCGTCACCGCGCTGTCAACGCAGCGGCCGGTGATGACGATATCCGCGCCCTCTGCAAGCGCGCGCGCTATCGGGAAGGCGCCGAGATAGGAGTTGATGCTGGCGATTTTTTCCTTGGCCGGAAAAGCCGCGCCGGTGAACATCTCGGTTGGCGCGCTGGCTGCAATCGCATCCAGTTCACTCAGCAGATTGTCGCCGGTAATGACCGCAACCTTGAGGTCCAGGCCCAGCTCCTTGATCAGGGTGCGCGCTGCCTCGCCGCAGGACGCCGGATTGACGCCGCCTGCATTCGCAATGACCTTCACCCCTTGCGCGGCAATCGCCTTGGCATGGGGTTTCAGGACCGCACTGATGAAGTCGCCGGCAAAGCCCGCTGCCGGATTCTTGGCATGCGCCCGCGCCATGATCGACATAGTGATCTCGGCGAGATAATCATAGACGAGATAATCCACATCCGCACCGAGCAGCTGCGGAGTGGCCATGGCGCTTTCGCCCCAAAAGCCGCTCGCGCCGCCGATGCGGATGCTCTTGTTCGGCATATGCTTCAGCCCATCTGGTGCAGGGCGCAGAGCTTGTTGCCATCCGGATCACGCAAATAAGCGAGATAGAGTTTCATGCCGGGATTGTCCCGGACTCCAGGAGGGTCTTCGATCGCAGTGCCACCGGCTGCTACGCCAGCTTTGTGCCAGGCATCGGCCTGTTCGGGATTTTCCATGGCAAATCCGACCGTCATGCCGTTGCCGCAGGTGGCATCCTTGCCGTCGATCGGCGGCGTGACCATGAATATGCTGCCGTTATGGATATACATCAAACGACCCTTTGGATCGACCATGGCTTCCGGGCCACCAACGCTTGCGAACAACGCATCATAGAATTTCTTCGACCGGTCCATATCGTTCGATCCGACCATCATGTGACTGTACATTTTTCTCTCCTTTGTTTCGGGCTAGACTTTTGGGCGGGCTTCTGCCCGCGGATAATCTTGTCCTTGTTCTAACCGCTCCGCATCTTTAAGCGAGTGATTAATTTATTCAAGCGGGACAAGATCAAAATGATATTGAAAGACAAGATTGTCGTCATCACTGGGGGCGCAAGCGGTATCGGGGCGGCAATGGCTCGCAGGTTTGCAGCGGAAGGGGCAAAGAAAGTCATCTGCGCGGATCGTGATCTCGCCGGCGCGCAGGCAGTCGCAGACGAAATTGGCGGGGTGGCGATCAAAACCGATGTGTCACTGGCCACGGATATCAACAATCTTATCGAAACGGTTGAAGCCGATATCGCCCCGATCGATCTGTTCGTCTCCAATGCCGGAATCATCACTGGCGGCGGGGTCGAAGTGGATGATGCGGACTGGCAGAATATCTGGGACATCAATGTGTTGGCCCATATCCGTGTCGCGCGGATATTGGTGCCCAAGATGCTGGAGCGCGGTGGTGGCTATCTGCTCAACACCGCCTCGGCAGCCGGGCTTCTGGCGCAGATCGGTTCCGCGCCTTATTCCGTGACAAAACATGCCGCGGTCAGTTTCGCCGAATGGCTGGCGATTACCCACGGCGCAGAAGGACTGAAAGTATCGGTTCTCTGTCCGCAAGGCGTTGATACGCCGATGATTGCCGGTGTCGACACATCCACTGTTGCCAAGGACGGGATCGTGACGCCGGAGCATGTTGCCGATATTTGCGTCGAGGCGATCGGCGACGAGCGTTTCTTGATCCTTCCGCACCCAAAGGTGGGCGATTATGTCAGACAGAAGGGCGCCGATCCGGAACGCTGGATCTCGGGTATGCAGCGCTGGCAGGCGATGCTGACCGAACAGACTTCCTGAGCATCCTCCAGCAAAACCGGCCCTAACAAAAATGTCCTGACAAAATGGAGCATTGGGGCTCTGCATATTCGCCTCTAGCGTTGCTACAAACGCAAAAGGAGAGAGAATCATGGCATTGGTATCAGTCGTGGGTGCAACCGGTCGGCAAGGTCTTGCACAAATACGGCAATTGGCAGCAGCGGGTCACAAGGTTCGTGCCCTGTCACGCAGTGAAACGCCAGATTTGGGCGGCTCCAATGTTGCCGATGAATGCCGGAAAATCGACCTCGCCGATGAATCCACCTGGATCCCGGCTTTTGAGGGTTCTGATGCCGTTTTCTATACGCACCCGCTGCAGACGCGGGAAGATCGCGCCTCTATGGTTGGGCGTGTAGCCGCCGCCGCCAAGGAAGCCGGCACCGAACGTTTTGTCTGGAACACATCGAGCTGGATTCCGGAGCGCCCCGGTGACCCGTTCACTTATGGCAATAATACGATTGCGCTGAACGAGATTTTCCGTTCCGGCATGCCCGCGACTATATTTGGCTCGGTATTGTTCATGGATAATCTCCTGACCAATTGGGCGCGGCCGTTCATTATGGACGAAAAACGCTATGTTTATCCGCATAATGCAACCCTGGAAGCAAACTGGATCAGTCTGGATGATGTCGGCAAATGCATGGTTGCCGCGATGGACCGTCCGGACTTTGAAGGTTCCTGGCTCAATATTGGTGGGCCGCAGCGCATCAAACCCCCGGAAGTTGCCGAAATCCTGTCACGTGTATTCGGCCATGAGATCAAATATGATCCCTGCACGCCAAAGGAATTTGGAGACTATCTGGTCAAGGCCTTTGGCGATGATGTCGCACCGGAAAATCGCGAATCCATGGCCGCCGGGATCACCGCCTTCTACGAATATAACAACAATAACGTGACAAGGCCCTTTGAAGTGGACACCGACTTCATGCAGCAGCGTCTGCCGGAAGTCGAATTTGAAACACTCGAACAATGGGCTGCTCGGCAGGACTGGTCGGAAGACGCGCACAGACCGCCAGCTGGATAATTTTTCCAAGATATTTTTGGCCACATGAACCTTTTGGCGCTTTGCTCCGACTATCGGAGTAAAGGCCAAAAGCATGTCCGAGCGTTACAGCGAAACCGAGCGAATATATGACGAGCTGCTGCTGGCGCGTGTGCAGGCTGGAGACAGTCGCGCAGGCGAACGACTGGCGGCTCGCTGGTATCCGCGATTGATGCGAACCGCTTGCCGGTTGCTGCGCGATGAAGAACAGGCCGGGGTAGCGGTTCAGGAAGCCTGGACGGGCATCTGCCGCGGATGGCGGACTTTGCGCGACCCTGCACGATTCCCTGCCTGGGCTTATACGATCCTCCACCACAAATGTGCCGACAGGATCAGGCGAAACCAACGGCAAAGACATTGGATCGGGGAGGGCGTCAGCGATCCGGTGGTCCCGCCCGCTGGTGAAGCCAGAGTGACAATCACCCAGGCGTTTGACAGCCTCAGCGATGACCACCGGACCGCCGCAACGCTCTATTTCAGTGAAGGTTTGACCATTGGTGAAATCGCTGTGGTGACGGCAGTGCCGGTGGGTACCGCCAAATCACGACTCTTCCATGCCCGGCGTCAGTTGAAAGCTGCGCTGGACGATGTTCAATTTGATGAAGGAGAATGACATGACAAAATTTGATGATCAATTGGGCGCGGCTCTGACCGCAGATGACAAGGCCTTTCTGGACGACCTGGAAAATGGCCGGGGGCTGTTTGATCAGCTTGGCGCGACATTGCGCGGGCCGATGCGTTTCTGGTCCTACATGGTCACCGCGGTCACCTTCGTCCTATTTCTGTTCGCTCTTTACTGCGGCTGGCAGGCTTTCCAGGCCGGGCAGATTCGTGAGACGATTCTTTGGTCCGCCGGATTTCTAATGCTGTTCCAGGCTGTAGGCTTGCTGAAGATGTGGATGTTCGACCGGATGAACCTGCTCTCGCTGCTGGCCGAAATGAAAAAGATCGAACTCCGGGTGGCGCAGCTTGGTGAAACCAAAAATTGACCCGGTTCAGGCGATCATCCGCTCGACAAACCAGTAGGTTGCAATAATGCCGATGCCATAGGCCGTGGCGGTTTTTGCGGGGTGCAACCAATTGGCCCGCAGTTTACGGATGCCGTAAAGCACCGCCATGGCGATGGCGACGATGGCCAGCTGGCCGATCTCGACGCCGAGATTGAAGGTCAGCAGGGCGAGCGGGACGTCTCCTTCCGGCAGACCGATTTCTGCGAGGGCTCCGGCAAAGCCGAAGCCGTGGAGCAGACCGAACAGAAAGGCGACGATCCACGGGAAGCGTTCCGAAAGCCGCCGGTCATCGGGCTTCGCCTTCACCACTTCCACGGCCAGAAAGATGATCGAAAGGGCGATGACCGCTTCAACCGGCTGCGAGGGCAGTGATAGCCAGCCGAGCGTCGTCCCGACCAATGTGATGCTATGGGCGACGGTAAAGGCAGTGACGGTTTTGGCAACCAGCCAGCCGCCCTTGAGCAGCAGCACCAGAGCGAGCACAAAGAACAGATGATCGAAGCCTAGCAATATATGTTCGACGCCAATAATTGTGTAAGTTGCAGCTACATTGGAAATCACGGATGGCTTGGTCAGGGTCGCGGACGGCTGGTCCGGAGTAAGCCGCACCGTCTGCATGGCGCTGCCCATCGGGGCAATGCGAACCAGCGCATCGGTTGTTGACAGTTCCAGACCCTTCAGACCGATTGTCTGTCCCTGCACCGTTCCGTGGCAGCGCAGCGAGAGACGGGTTAGGATGTTGCTGCCAGAATATTCGCGCTGGCGTTCGCCTTCGACCTCGCAATTTTCCGGAATTATGATCTTACCGGTCTGGCCCAGGCGCGAATTGGTCGATGCCTTCCACAGCAGCGACCATTGGCCGGGCGATTGTTCGGTCATCTCGATATAGGCCGGGCGCAGCTCATCGGCGCTGGCGTTGGTCGGGTACAGGACCAGCCCGAGAAAGACCGACAAGACGGCTAACCAGCGGCTCATGGGCGACCAGCCACCGTGACTTCATATTGCGCCTTGTACCGAGCAAGCGCTTCTGCTTTCTGCTGGGCTTGCCGCGATGAACGCCAGTCATTGAGGACCTGTTGCCGGATATTGTCCAGAGCTGCTTTCTTGCCAGGAGCCTTCGCGGAAATTTTGACCGCGTGCGTGCCAAAGCCGGAGGCGACGGGACCGTTCCATATCCCGGGTTCCATCTTCTCCAACTGGTCTGCAAAACGATCGCCAAACTGACTGGATATTTCTGCGGTGCTGGCTCTTGCGACCGTCCCGGGCATGGACAGAGATTGCGCGAAGGTGGATGGGTCCGCTCCGGCATTCAGCCTTTCGATCCGGTCGCGTGCGTCGGCTGCACTGATCTGTCCGAGGTATATTTGCTCGAAATCATAAAGCGGACTCAGGGAATATTTTCCGGGATTCTTGTCGATCCACTCTTGCAAGACCGCATCGTCCGGATCGACGTCTGCAGCCTCTTCGCTGTCGACGAAGCGCATTTTGGTGAACAGCCGCCGCCGGATCACCGGGTCATTCTTGTCCAGCCCCAGTCTCAACGCTTCGCGATAATAGATTTCTTCGGCGATCTCATGGTCGATCAGGCTATCCAGTTCCGCTTGAGTCGGTGCCCTGCGGAAATTTTGCACCCACCCTGCCTCGAGCCGGGCAATATCCGTATCATCGATATTGATCGCATAATCCGCCGGGTCACGGTCACTGCCGGTAGCCCAGAAAAAAGCAAAGATAAGCAGCGCGCCACCGAGAAAATGGACCAGCGGTTCTTTGATAAATTTACGCAACATATATCGGGTAGCCCATTAAGTTCAGCCGCAGCGAGTCAAAGGATTGCGGGGTCCGTCCAGTGACAGGCCCCGACTGATTGGTTCAGCGAGCCTAAGCCGTCGGCGTGTACCAGATCGGCGAGCTATAGGCGCGCTCCTGCTGGACCTTGATCACATCATCGGGCAGGGTCAGCTTGAATTTGAGCGCATCATAAACCGGCCATGTCGGGGTCGGGATTTCCAGCACACGCACATAATAGAAGGCGTTCTGGTCGGCGTCGAAATCGGGGTCTTGCCAGAAAGTAACGAGCTCCGGTGCGCCGGTAGCATTGTCCCAGGTGCCCTTGGTCAGATCAACCGTATTGGGTACCGCAGTCAGCTTGCCATTGGCACCAAGTTCGCGCGTATCGGCATCGCTCCAGCTGACATTGTAGATTTTTTCCTGGCTTTTGCCTGTAGCATCGACCCAGCCCTTGATTACCTGAATCCGGTCGAGACTGCCGCTCTCCGGGTCCATCAGCGCGCTGATCAGGAATTTGGGGACTTCGCCGTCGCCGCCGGTCAGGTCTCCGCCCATCGGAACGCCCTTGGAGTAGCCGGTCTTGACCAGATCAGTGACATCGTCGGCGGTAAAATCAAAGCCGCCAAAGAATCGGACCTGCATCCGCGGACCGGTTGTTGCATAGACTTCGCGACGCATCATTGCATCGAAAATGGCTTCGCGTGTGTTGCTGGTCGCCCACACGGCGGCATAGCCGCTGGAAAGATAATGCCAGCCGAACCGTCCTTCGCGGGTGCCGAGATTCTGCGGCTCCAGTGCGCGCTGCTTGTTATTGGCCTCGTTGGCACTGTGCTTGCCGAAGAAATTATTCTCGTCGGCCGTTGCCAGCGAGGTATGGCTGTCGGTTGAACCGATCATGCCGAATTTGAACGGGTTGGCGCCTACGGAAAGAGTCAGTTCCAACCCGCGTTTCAGCGCTTCGCGAACATAGCTGCCGCCATAGCTTTCGGGCGGCATATCTCTTGTGCAGCTCAGATTGCATTTGTCCCAGCCAGCGACACCGAAATCGGCAAATTCGTCATTGGGCGACAGAAACGGATGGGATTCGCTGTCGCCCTTGATCTGCGTGACCTCGACGATCGGTTCGCGCAACGCCCGGGTTTTTACATAAGCTGCATCAATCGGACTGCCGTCAAATTTGTTCATCGCGAACATCCGGCCGTTCGAAACATTACTGTTATGCGGAATGGCGAGCACTTTGCCGCCGGTATTCTGCTCATAGGCTGCCATATAGGCCCAGAGCTTTTCAGGGTCTTGCAGGCCCAGAGCGCCATAGGGAATGGTATCGCCCATTTTCTTCGGACCTTCGCGGAACATCACGACGCGGTGGAGATTGTCGCCATCCGGCATCGATGTATATTCGAAGCCCATGAAAGCGGTGAACTTCCCGGGTTCATTATACTGGTCGACGGTCTCGCCGTGCTTTTCCCAGAGATCGGCCGTGCGTTCCCGCGATTCTTCGGGATCCGTGAGCGATTCCGGCAATGTGCCCTTTGCCGCGCCATCGATAAGCTCCGCCGTCACCCGCAACGAGCCCTCGTCGCTCTCGTTCATCATATCGTGCCAGCGGAGCAGGAATTTATTGGTCAGCAAGGCGATGCGGGGCGCTTCCATGATTGCCTTGGTGGCGCCCATTGCGTCGCTATGGTCGGCAATCACCAGAAAATCGAGTGGTCGGGACAGTTTGGCTTTGGCGCCTTTGGTTGCGGTGACTTCCTCGCCGCGGGCAAAGCGCAGGGCGTTCTCTGCGTCCAGTCTATTGCCGAAACCGAAAGCATCGATGCTGTTGTCGGTGTGGAGATGGGTGTCGCCCCAGAATACCTGCTCGGGATATTCGGTGTTCGCAATCTCTGCGGCGCTATCGTCACTCTCGTTGATTTTCGAACAGCCCGATAAGGCCAGAGCAGCCGTGCATGCTGCCAACATCAGTGATTTGCGCATAGTGAGTCTCCCATCCCAAGTGGGGGAAGCTATCCCTCTCGGCGGGCGGGTGCAATAGGCAGCTAAATTGACTAGCCTGCCGTAGCGTCAGCCGAGCCATCGACCCAGAAAACTGCGCTCTCGCAGAATCATTTTGGCGGCATTATGGCCCGGTGCGCCTGTCACGCCGCCGCCCGGATGGGTCCCTGAACCGCACATGTAGAGATGCTGGATCGGCCCCTTGTAATTGGCGGAACCGATCACTGGTCGCGCTGTCCAAAGCTGGTCGAGAGACATGCGACCATGGAAAATATCGCCACCGACCAGACCGAATTTGCGTTCCAGATCGAGCGGAGACAGTGCCATCCGCCCGAGAATCAGTTTGCGAAAGCCCGGTGCATGGCTTTCGACAACGTCCAGTATCGCTTCTGCCGCTGCGTTGCGTTCGTCGTCCCAGCTGCGCCCCTCTGGCAATACGGGTGCAAATTGCTGACAGAACAGGCTCGCGACATGCTGGCCGGCGGGGGCCAGACTGTCGTCGACAAGGCTGGGTATCAGCATTTCGACCACCGGTTTGCGCGACCAGCCGTCTCGCCGCGCGTCCTGACAGGCCTCGTCCATATAGTCGAGCGACGGCGCCATGATGATCCCGGATTTCAGATGATCCCCGGTCCCCGGAAGATCGGTGAAATCGGGCAGGCCGCCTAGCGCAAGATTCATCCGGAAACTACCGGAGCCACACTGGTAGCCGGCCATCATGCTGCGGAAATCAGCGGGCAGGTCCGCAGCATCGATCAGCTGATCATAGAGCAGTTTCGGGCCGACATTGGCGATGATCTTTCGCGCACGGATTTGCTCGCCGTCTGCAGTGCATATTCCGACTGCGGCCCTGTTCTCGACCAGCAGTTTTTTCACCGGTGTTTCGAGGCTGATTTCGACTCCCGCTTCTTCGCAGGCCTCGGCCATGAGTTGCGTGATCCGTCCCATGCCGCCAAGCACATGGCCCCACTGGCCATGCTTGCCATTGACCTCGCCAAAGACATGATGGAGCAGGACATAAGCGCTGCCCGGCGTGTCGGGGCTGGCGTAATTGCCGACGATGGCGTCGAAGCCGAAAGCTGCCTTGATCGGCGCGCTTGCAAACCACTGGTCGAGCAACTCGCGGGCGCTGAGCGTGAACAGTTTGAGGATATTATGTTGTTCCAGCACCGATAGCCGGGCGAACCGGCGGGCGGTCTTGATGCCCGCCAGCATAGCATGGACTCCGCTCCCGGCATTCGGCGGGATTTCCAGTGCCAGTTCGCGTAATATCTGTGCTGCCGATTCCAGCATGGCATAATATTCCGGCAGGCGCGTCGCATCCGCCTGGGAGAATCGCGCGATCTCCATTTGCGTGGCTTCGAGAGAGCCACCGACGAGCAAATATTCGCCACCGCCAAGCGGCAGAAAGTTGCTCTTGGGTCGCTCGATCACCCGGTAGCCGCGTTCAACCAGACCCATGTCGGCGATAATCTTCGGTTGGAGCAAAGAGACCGTGTAGCTGGCGGTGCTGTTGCGGAAACCGGGACAAAATTCCTCGGTCACCGCCCCGCCGCCGATCACGTCGCGCGCTTCCAATATCCGGACCTTCATGCCGGCACGCGCAAGATAATAAGCGCAGACCAGACCGTTATGGCCGCCGCCGATGATCAATGCGTCCGTTGAATATGCATTCATGGTGGTTCGACACCTATCGCCGGACAATCCTGGCAGCAACCGGCAAATGCCGAAGGGTTTCGGTCGAGGCAATCGGTGCGCGCGCAAGCCGATTTGTGCAAATCCAAACAGGATGATAAGACCGGAGAAATTTCTATCGGATAAGGAAGATTTTGGATGAGATATTTGTTGCTGACCGCCGCTTCTGCCTTGGCATTGAGCGCCGTCTCCGTTGGGCCCGCAAGCCATGCACAAACTGGCGAAATTGCAAGCCAGACGAAGGAGGACATCAACGCACAGCTGTCCGCCTTTTTCGAAGATTATGACGATCAGGAGCTCGCCCATTCGCCCGTGTCGAAAGCCTATCGGGGTATTCGTGACGCCGATTATGGCAAATGGGATGATCCGAGCGAGACCGCCGCGATCGAGCAATATGAACGTGGCCAGGCCGCGCTTGCCAAAATGAAGACCGCGTTTGATAAAGACCAGCTGAACGAAGCCGGCCAGTTGAGCTATCGTCTGTTTGAAGCAAGGGCGGAGCGCTCCCGCAATGCTTTCCCGTTCCGTCGTAACAGCTATATTTTTGACCAGATGAATGGTGCGCAAAGCCAGATTCCGGCGTTCATGATCAATATTCACCGTGTCGCCAACAAGGCCGACGCGGGCGCATATGTTAGCCGGCTCTTTGGTGCTGGTCCGCTCATTGAAACGCTGGTCGCGCAGTCTGCCGAGCGGGCAGATGATGGCATCATGGTGCCGGATTGGGTGTTTCCTTATGTCATTAGCGACACCCGGAACGTGATCACCGGCGCGCCGTTTGACGAGGGTGACGATTCCCCGATATTCGCCGATTTGAAGAAGAAGGTGAATGCGCTCGATATCGCCGAGAGCGAAAAGGCAGACTTGATCGCCCGCGGCGAAGAAGCGCTGATCGACAGCCTGCAGCCCGCCTATGAGAAACTGATTGCCGAAATGGAGCGTCAGCAGGCAATGGCCAGCGATGGCGATGGTATTTGGCGGTTCGAGGATGGCGCTGCCTATTATGCAGAGCGGCTGCAAAATTATACGACGACAGATTTGAGCGCAGACGAGATCCATCAGATTGGTCTCGACAATGTTGCGCGCATTCACGGATTGATGCGGAAGATCATGTCAGATGTGGGCTTTGAAGGCAGCCTGCAGGAATTTTTCGTCCATTTGCGTACTGGTGACCAATATTTCTACACCAGCCGCGAGGATTATCTGGCGGATGCCAATAGCAAGCTTGCAGCAATGGAAAAGAAGCTGCCGGAATTTTTCAACACGCTGCCCAACGCTCCCTTCGTGATCAAGCCGGTCGAGGCGTTCCGTGAAAAATCGGCGGGCAAGGCTTTTTATCAGCGGCCTGCGCCTGACGGTTCCCGGCCAGGCACATATTATGTGAATCTCTATGATCTCAAAAGCATGTCGAAAACCGAGCTGGAGGCGCTGGCCTATCACGAAGCCTTGCCGGGCCATCATCTGCAACTGGCAATCCAGACCGAATTGGGCGATCTGCCCGCCTTTCGCAAATTTGGCGGAGTGACTGCCTATTCTGAAGGTTGGGGCCTTTATAGTGAAGAACTGGGCAAGGATATGGGCTTTTACACCGACCCTTATTCCGATTTTGGCCGGCTCGGCATGGAATTGTGGCGGGCATGCCGGCTGGTTGTCGATACCGGCATTCATAACAAGCGCTGGAGTCGCGAAGAAGCGATTCAATATCTGACGGACAACACGCCCAACCCCGACGGCGACATTCGCAAGGCTATTGAACGCTATATCGTCTATCCCGGCCAGGCGACGGCCTATATGATTGGCAAATTGAAAATACTCGAGCTTCGGACGCGGGCGCAGGAGGCTTTGGGCGACGAATTCACCATGGGCGCGTTCCATGACGTGATCCTGAAAAGTGGTCCGGTGCCGCTCGACATAATGGAAGAGAGGGTTGACGCCTGGATTGCTTCGAACAGCTGAATTACAAGCGTGATCCGTTGCGATTGTCCTTAAATGTCAAAACTATGTTCGGAATCTGTCGTATTTGTCCAATAAAGCCGATCCATTACCTGTGCATAGCAATGGGGCGACCCGAAGGGCTCTTGCCATCATAATTTGACGGTATCGGAGTTCTTTTCCTTATTGGCCTGACCATTTTTTTGGTCAGGCCTTTTTTTTAACTATGTTTTTTTGCTATAAAAGCGCATTCCATATGGAATCTGAACCTGGGGGAGGGACAGATTAGGGGGTCGCGATTTGGTAAGTTTGAGATATTATGCGCCTGCAGAAGATGTCCGGGACCTGGTCTCGGTCTATTATCTGTTTGAGGATGATCAGCCGCGTTTTGCGGATAACGAGCGGGCTGCCATCGCGCAGTTGCGCTTTCTGCTGGAGGGGAGTGCGGTCATAAGCTTCGCCGACGGCAGCAGTTTTTCGCATGAAGGCGCCGTGCTGCAGGGGCCTTCGACAGGAGCGATGCATGTCGACGTGACCGGACCGTTCCGGATGTTCGGCGTCGGCGTATTGCCCGCAGGCTGGGCGATTTCCACCCGGAAATCAGCTGCGGAATATACCGACAAGGCGGTCAATGCCGCCGAGGTCTTCACCCAGGAAATTGACAAGAATCTGGAATATCTGCGCGGCTGCCAGACTCCCGAAGAGATGGTTGCCTGGGCCGATAAAGTCTATCGGGCGCTGAAACCGCGGCTCAAACCGGAAACGGCTGCCTTTACCAAGATGGTCGACGAATGGCTGTCATCGGAACCTTCCCCGCCGATCAGCGGGTTGATGGAGCGGTCGACGCAAAGTTCGCGGCAGGTGCTGCGCACGGTGAACAAGCTTTATGGCATGCCGCCGAAATATCTGGCGCGCAAATATCGGGCGTTGCGGGCGGCCCGGGCTTATGCCGAACATAATCAGGAAGAGCTGCTTCAACTGGTAGACGCTTTCTACGACCAGTCGCACATGATCCGCGAAGTGAAATTCTTTGCCGGTGTGACTCCGACTCAACTTCGCGTCGGTGAGGGCGAAATCGCGCGACTGATCGATCAGCGCGGCGATTTGAAGGGCAAGATTGCACCGCTGATTTCCGACACCTGACTGGAAGAATTGGAAGCATGTTCAAGCCTTTTTGAGGTCGCTTGAACCCGCGCTACGCTTGCAATGTTGGATAAATGAGACTAAATCAGTCTTGTTTAGTTTTTAACCCCCAGCGAATCGAGAAAAATGCGTCTTTCCAACCTCGCCGACTATGCTGTTGTCCTGATGTCCGCCGCCGCGCGCCATTGCGGTGCTGCGCTGCTCGCAGAGGGAAAGCTCAACGCAACCAAGCTGGCGCAGGAAACCGGTGTGCCGCTGCCCACGGCAAAAAAACTTGTCAGCCGCTTGACGGCTGCCGGCCTGTTCGAATCGACGCGCGGCATCGGCGGCGGCATCCGGCTGGCGCGCCCCCCGGCGTCGATCAGTCTTGCCGATATCGTCGAGGCGGTCGAAGGTCCGCTGGCCATTACCAGTTGTACCATTGACGGCAATCACGATTGTCTGTTGGAGGACGGCTGCACGGTGAAACCCCATTGGGGCGTCGTGAACCGGACGATTCGCAAGGCGCTGGCCGATGTCAGCCTGGCGAGCCTGTCGGATTTGCCAGTCGCCCCCAAAATTCGAATAATGGAAAAAGCATGATGAGCGAAGATGTCAAAACTGCAGATTATGACGCAGAACGCGCGGAAATGAACGCCGAGGCGCAGGAAGCGGTCGACAAGGCGAGCGCTTACGAGTTCGGCTGGTCGTCGGACATCGAACAGGATTTCGCGCCCAAGGGCCTGAACGAAGACACGGTGCGCTTCATTTCCGACAAGAAGGGCGAACCCGAGTGGATGCTCGACTGGCGTCTCAAGGCTTTCCGCCAGTGGGAAAAGATGGAATCGCCGGACTGGGCTAAGCTCGAGATTCCGATGATCGATTATCAGGACGCTTATTATTACGCCGAGCCAAAGCCGAAGGAAAAGCTGGGTTCGCTGGACGAAGTCGATCCGGAAATCCTGCGCATCTATGAAAAGCTCGGCATACCGATCGAGGAGCAAAAAGTGCTCGCCGGCGTCGAGGGCGCGCGCAAGGTTGCTGTGGATGCGGTGTTCGACAGCGTGTCGGTGGCGACCACCTTCCGCAAGGAACTGGAAGACGCAGGCGTGATTTTCCGCTCGATCTCGGAAGCGATCAAGGAATATCCCGAACTGGTCAAAAAATATCTCGGCAAGGTTGTGCCGATGCACGACAATTATTTCGCCACGCTCAACTGCGCGGTGTTTAGCGACGGGACCTTTGTCTACATCCCCAAGGGCGTCAAATGCCCGATGGAGCTGAGCACCTATTTCCGGATCAATGCGGAAAATACCGGTCAGTTCGAACGGACATTGATCGTTGCCGAAGCCGGCTCTTACGTCTCCTATCTCGAAGGCTGCACCGCGCCGATGCGCGACGAGAACCAGCTGCACGCCGCCGTGGTCGAACTGGTCGCGATGGATGATGCGGAGATCAAATATTCGACCGTCCAGAACTGGTATCCCGGCGACGAGAATGGCAAGGGCGGCATCTATAATTTCGTCACCAAGCGCGGCCTGTGCCAGGGCAAGAACAGCAAGATCAGCTGGACCCAGGTCGAGACCGGCAGCGCGGTGACCTGGAAATATCCGAGCTGCGTACTCAACGGCGAAGGCAGTATTGGCGAATTTTACTCGGTCGCACTGACCAACAATTACCAGCAGGCCGATACCGGCACAAAAATGATCCACAACGGCAAGAACACCCGTTCGACGATCATCTCCAAAGGGATAAGCGCCGGTCATAGCGACAATACCTATCGCGGGCTGGTGCGGGTCGGGCCGAATGCGGAGAATGTCCGCAATTTCACCCAGTGCGACAGCCTGTTGCTCGGCGACCAGAGCGGCGCGCATACCGTGCCCTATATCGAGGTCAAGAACCCGACCGCGACGATCGAGCATGAAGCGACGACCAGCAAGATCAGCGACGACCAGATGTTCTATGCCCAGCAACGCGGGCTGGATGAAGAAGCGGCGGTGAGCCTGATCGTCAACGGCTTTGCCAAGGAAGTGCTCAAGGAACTGCCGATGGAATTTGCCGTCGAAGCGCAGAAATTGCTGGCGATTTCGCTGGAAGGATCGGTTGGATGATGAGCCTGCCTGTCTTCCTTCGTCATCCTGAACTTGTTTCAGGATCCACTTCTCCGATTGCACAGTCGGTGATTGGGGCGCCATGGATACTGAAACGAGTTCAGCATGACGGATTGGGAAACTCTCTTTGCGGCTTCGTGGCTTCGTGCGAGTCAAATTTTCTCGCACAAAGACACGAAGGCACGAAGCAGGCGAAAGCCACTGAAAGGAGTTTGCTGAGATGAGCTTACTATTTGTACTCATTGCTGCCACGGCCACTGTTCCATTTGAGCCTGTGAGCGTTGGCCAAATAGGGAATTGGAAACGCCGCATTGAAGAGCGGTGTTTAAAGTCCCGTTTTCCGCAGGAGTGCGCTGCGTCTGGATGGGCCGCTTATGGTTCCGGTTATGCCTTGTCGACTTGTCGGCTAGGTAGAGATCAAAATCGAAAGAACATGTACCGTTACCGCTATCGTAATAACGGTGCCACGCAAAGCGAGATAGACGAATTCTGTGGAGATTTGGCGACCGCTTGTGAAACCAATTGGCGGGTTTTCTATAAACGAAGCCGGTCTGCAGCTTTCAAAGAAGATGAACCGATTGACGTCGAATCGATGCTGAAGAGACTTACGCATCACTGCTACGACAAATCCAGTTACTAGATAGATAGATTGAACTCTCACATGCTAAAAATTGAAAACCTCCACGCCACAGTCGGCGACACCGAAATCCTCAAGGGGCTTTCGCTCACCGTCAACGCGGGCGAAATCCATGCGATCATGGGGCCCAATGGCGCGGGCAAGTCTACGCTTGCTTATGCGCTGGGCGGGCGGCCCGGTTATGAAGTGACCGCGGGCAGTGCGACATTTGACGGGCAGGATCTGCTCGATATGGATCCGCATGAGCGGGCTGCGGCGGGTATTTTCCTCGGTTTTCAATATCCGGTTGAAATTCCCGGCGTGTCCAACCTGCAGTTTCTGCGCGAAAGCCTGAATGCGCAGCGCAAGGCGCGCGGGGAAGAGGCGCTCAATGGCGCGGAGTTCATCAAGCTCGCCAAGGAAAAGGCGGCGCTGTTGAAGATGGACATGGATATGCTCAAGCGGGCGGTCAATGTCGGCTTTTCCGGCGGCGAGAAGAAGCGCAACGAGATGGTGCAGATGGGGATTCTCGATCCCAAGCTGGCGATCCTCGACGAGACCGACAGCGGCCTCGACATCGACGCGCTGCGCACCGTTGGATCGGGCATCAACGCGATCATGCGCAAGCCCGACAAGGCGGTATTGCTGATCACCCACTATCAACGCCTGCTCGACGAAGTGAAGCCGGACTTTGTCCATGTTCTGGCGAACGGCCGGATTGTGAAGACGGGTGGACCGGAACTGGCGTTGCAGCTCGAGAATGAAGGCTATGAAGCGATTGCGGAGGCGGCATGATGTTGTCTGAAGCATCTTTCCTCTCCGTGTCCGCAGGACATGGGGAGGTGGCGCGCCGCAGGCGTGACGGAGGGGCCGTGCGCGCATTACCCCTCCACCATGCTGCGCATGGTCCCCCTCCCCAAAGCTCCGCTTCAGGGAGGAAAATGATATGACCGGCCCGCTCCCTACGCGCCGCGACGAGAGCTGGCGCTATGCTGATCTCAAGGCTCTGGAATCCGTCTGGGCGCAGCTGGATGGTCCCGAGACAATCAGCGTCCCGGCGGGCGAAGCCGTTTCGCGCCAGATTGCCGAACTGCCGGTGATCGACGGCGTCGGCATGATCGACCTCGATGTCACCATTGGCGACAATGCGACGTTCAATATCCACGTGCTCGCACATAATGCCGACTATGGCCGTATTCAGGTCAAGGCGACTCTCGGCAATGGATCCCATTTTGAACTGGGCGGCGCGATTCTCGGGTCGGGCAAGCAGACGCTGGAAATCGTTACCGAGACGATCCACGCCGAACCCAATGCGACATCCAACCAGGTGGTGCGCTCGGTGCTGGCGGACACGGCTACCGGAAGCTTTCTCGGCAGTATCAATGTGGCCCGGCACGCCCAGAAAACCGATGCGGCGCAGTCGGTCAAATCAATGCTGCTGGATCGCGGCGCGACTGCCAATGCCAAGCCGGAGCTGGAGATTTTCGCCGATGATGTGAAATGCGCCCATGGCGCGACCGTCGGCGAGCTCGACAAGCAGGCCCTGTTTTACATGGCCTCGCGCGGGATTGATCCGGTGACGGCGCAGAAGCTGATGCTGCAGGCGTTTATTGCCGATGCTTTTGTGAGCATGGATGATGATGCCGCGCGGGAAGTGATCGAGGGCAAGGCGCTTGAGGCGCTGGGGGATTTGTCGTGAACCAGAGCAGCTCTCTTCCGTTCGCTTCGAGCGAAGTCGAGAAGCCGGTTGTGGCCGGTAGAGGTGTCTCGACTGCGCTCGACACGAACGGTGGTGCGGCATCGTATCGCCCAGACTTCCCCGGTATCGGACCCGACTGGCATTATCTCGACACTGCAGCCACAGCCCAAAAGGCCAAGCCGGTACTCGACGCCATCGCCCGCGCTTATGGCCCGGACTATGCCACCGTGCATCGCGGCGTTTACGCGCGTTCGGCCAATATGACACTGGCCTATGAAGCCGCGCGCAAACGGGTGGCGGGTTTCCTCAACGCCGCGTCCGAGAATGAAATCGTCTTCACCAGCGGCGCGACCGACAGTATCAATCTGGTCGCCGAAAGCTGGGGTAACAAATTTATCGCCAAGGGCGATCGCATCATGCTGTCGCAGCTCGAGCATCATAGCAATATCGTGCCGTGGCAAATGCTGGCCGAGCGGGTCGGCGCGCATATCGATGTCGCGCCGCTGACCGATGATGGCCAGATTGATCTCGACTGGATCGAGGAAAATCTAACCGAACAGCATAAGCTGGTAGCGCTGGCGCATGTTTCCAATGTGCTCGGGTCCTTGCTCGACGCGAAACGGGCTGCGGCTATTGCGCACAAGGTTGGCGCGAAACTGTTGCTCGACGGCTGTCAGGCTGCGCCGCGCCTGCCCGTCGACGTGCAGGACCTTGGCTGCGATTTCTATGTTTTCTCCGGGCACAAGATTTACGGACCGACGGGCATTGGTGCTCTATGGGCACCTTATGCAACGCTCGAATCGATGCCTCCCTGGAAGGGCGGCGGATCGATGATCGATCGCGTGTCTTTTGACGGCACGACCTATGCGCCGCCACCGGGACGCTTTGAGGCGGGGACGCCGCATATTGTCGGTGTCGTCGGGCTTGATGCCGCGATCCAATATGTAGAGGGCATCGGGCTGGACGTGATTTCCGAGCATGAAAATGCTACTCTGGCCAAGGCACGCGAAGCCTTGTCCGGGATCAACTCGGTGCGGGTCTTTGGCCCCGACAAGAGCATGGGCATATTAAGTTTCGCGGTCGGGGACGTGCATCCGCATGATGTCGCCACTATATTGGATGAAGGCGGCGTGGCGATCCGCGCCGGCCATCATTGCGCGCAGCCTTTGATGGACTATCTCGGCGTACCGGCGACGGCGCGCGCGAGTTTCGGGATTTACAGTGATGACAGTGATGTCGCCGCTCTGGTGGACGGCATCAATCGGGTCAGAAAGATTTTCGGGTAAGGGACGATATGAACGAAGAACGCAAAATATTGGTCGAAGAAGTCGAGTCGGTTGAGAAGCCGAAACTGGCTAAGGTCGAGGACGCTGTCGAGGACACTCCGTTCGTCTCGAGCGAAGTCGAGAGACCGGATGATGGCGAGCAAAGTGTCTCGACTACGCTCGACACGAACGGCAAGGCGGCACCCGTCATGGCACCTTCACCCTATGAAGCGGAAAGCGATGCGGCGAAGCTCAATCGCAAGAGGGACTATCTGGAAGGCTTTCTGGCGCAGAAACCGACCGAGGCTCCGGCCGGCGAAGCGGGTGGTGATCTCTATGAAGCGGTGATCGACACGCTCAAATCCATTTTTGATCCGGAAATTCCGGTGAACATCTACGATCTCGGCCTGATCTACGGTGTCGAGATCACGCCCGACAATCACGCAATCGTGACGATGACATTGACCACGCCGCATTGCCCGGTCGCCGAATCCATGCCCGGCGAGATCGAGCTGCAAGTCGGCAGCGTGCCCGGCGTCGGCCATGCCGAAGTCAATCTCGTCTGGGACCCGCCATGGGACCCGCAGAAGATGAGCGACGAGGCGAAGCTTGAACTGGGGATGTTGTGAGATATTCCCCTCCCGCTTGCGGGAGGGGTTAGGGGTGGGCCCAGAGTGGGCCTAAGGCCATCTACAATCCCACCCCGGACCCCTCCCGTAAACGGGAGGGGAGAAGGAGAATGATTATGACCGAGACAAAAACCAAAACCCGCGCCATTCCCGCCGCGATCAATCTGACGCCGGCAGCGGAGCAGCGCATCGCCGACCTGATGGCCAAAGCGCCAGAAGACGCGATCGGCGTGAAACTATCCACCCCGCGCCGCGGTTGCTCGGGGCTGGCTTATTCGGTCGACTATATCACCGAGGAAGTCCCGTTCGACGAAAAGATCGTCACCCCCGGCGGGCTGTTTTACGTCGACGGCGGATCGGTGCTCTACCTGATCGGCAGCACGATGGACTGGGTTGAAGATGATTTCACTGCAGGCTTCGTGTTCGAGAATCCCAATGCCAAGGGCGCTTGCGGTTGTGGGGAGAGTTTCACAGTTTAGAAAAAAGGGCGCGGAAATTTCTCCCCGCGCCCTCATTCTTGTGGCGGTCAATGAACCGGCAACCTAGTCACCGGACAGTTTGACGAGATCGTTCATCAAACCAGCCGTACCGTTAGTCACGGTCAGCTTGTCGACCTTGCCAGCGATGCTTTCCAGAGCCTCAAGCTCTTTCAGCCGCAGCATGACCGGGTTGTCGGCCATCACCTTTGCCGTGTTCAGAAGCGACCGCGTTGCGTTCGTTTCTTCCCGCCGCTTGATGACATTGGCTTCTGCCGCCTTCTGGGCAGAGACCACCTGGTTCAAAATCTCCCGCATCTCGCCCGGCAGGATTACATCCTTGAGCGTGATGTCGGTGACTTCCAGACCAATGGCCGCCATGTCGGACCGCACTTTGGTGGCCGCTTTGTCGTCGACCGTCACCTGCTTTTCCAGGATCTGATCAAGCGTCATCGCGCCCAGTGTTTTCCGAAACGCATATTGCAGCGCCCGGTAAAGCGTGTCGGCAAAGTCCTTGACCTCGGTCACAGCTTTCACCGGATCAACGACCCGATATTCCGCGGAAACATTGATCCGGAGCGTCACCCGGTCCTTGGTCAAAAGCTCCTGACCGGTCACGTCAAGCGGCTGCCGTGTCAGATCAACGATCTTCACGGTGACCTTCTGGCCGACCATCCAGTAGCCCGTGACACCCGGCGTCAATTCGCCGGCCATCCGGCCATCGACGCTAAGCAGGCCAATCTGGCCCTTGTCGACCTCGACAATCCGGACCTGGTCGAGCAGGCTTGCCTGTCCCGCCTTCATCAGCCGGCTGAGCAAGGCAGGAGCGACAACCGGATTCTGTTCCAGTTGCACGATCTCTGCAGCCCAAGGACCGGCATCGGTCCATACGGTGAGCTTGCTATCCGGTGAGAGGACGGAATGGATCCGCCCGTCGCAAATGATGACAGCAATCTCGCCGGTTCCGGTCCGGTACTGGGTCAGATGCGCGTTCGCCTGATCCGGTGCTTTTTCATAAAGCGCCTTTTCATAGACCGAGACAAACGCCGCACTGTTCAGTGCCATGCGCTCGACCCGCAATTGTCCCCGCCAATTTGGCAGGACATGCTCGCCCGCACCCAATATACCGCGTAGCTCGCCCTTGTAGAGCCAGATCGCCCGTTCGTTTTCGTTGATGGTCAGCCGCTTGCGGCCCATCAGCTTGTCAATCAAATACAACATAATACTCACTCAAATATCAGCTCACGCCAATCTCCTTCTTATTGCCAACGCCGGAATTGGCGCAGGACTTTACCCGATCAAAAAGATTCAGGGACCGGTGGCATGGCGCACAGCGGGTCAGCCAGAGCGGGCGTTGCGGGCATCAGCGCGGATCGGACCGGTTCGAAAACCAGACCGCTCGACGCTGGGCCAGCGCAGCCATTTTGACAGACCGAACCGATTGCCATGGTGGCGGGTGCTTTGCCCTTGGCGGTTGGACATCCGAAGATATCCGCCCACCGCCGCGGGCGCCGCGCCGTTCACATGCCGGTCCCCGAACCCGGTATTTTAGACAGCATTCGAAGTGCTGTGGTCCTTTAGAGGGACCGTTGTGGAGCAGGAGTCGAACCTGCGACACCAAGATTAACAATCTTGTGCTCTACCCATCTGAGCTATCCAGTGGTGCGTTGAGACGAGAATCGAACTCGCTTCCCTGGCATTTGAGACCAGCGCTCTACCAATGAGCTACTCGCGCAACCAACCAAAGACAGAGCAGCATCCGTACATGCCGGTATCAGAGATACTGCATGCGGGCGGGCCATATGAAACCCAACCGTTGATATCCGCCCCGTCGACTGATCGGGAGGCGGGCCGTTAGGGGGCGCTCTTTGTGGGCGCAAGTGGTGGGGGACGGTTTTCGCGGTGAGGCGGGGCCTGGGAGAGGTGAGTGGTTGCAGGTGATACTATTATGGTTGGTCGGGGCCCAATGTAATCAACGACATATGCGCATCGGTGCTCTACCTGATCAGTGGCACGATGGACTGATTGGAAGATGATGCCACCGATTTTGCCAGCTTAACCAACGGTCATCAGTTATCCCATTCCTGGCTCTGTCAGGGAATCTGGAAGCGAACCGCATTACGATAGAATGATTTTATCGCTTTTCCGTTTTCATCAAGAGCGGGCAAGAATTTTGCTCGTCTCGCCAAAGATTCGCAAACAGCATCGTCAAATTCCTTTGGGCGTGTTGTTTTTTGGATGTGGCATTCGGTCATGGCGCCGGTTTCATCGACGCTTAGCCGAAATTGCACCAGTGCGGGTTGTCGCTGGAGTAACATGTCCATTGGATAGTCATTCGGAATGATCCATTTTCCGGGATTGCCGTCGGGAACAACGCTTCGCGACAGCTTCTTATGTTTTTCAACGTCTATACCCCAATGAGTCATCAGCTCGTCGACGCAGGTGGAAAGCGCACCCAATGGCTTGTCCATTGGCCCCAGTTCCAATAGGACCGGCTTGCGTAATGATCCATCAACAGAAAGATAGGTGGTGGCAGCTTTTCTCTCGGCGCTTATTTCGCGAAAATTGTCAGTTTCCTCAGTATCGGAATAGTCTGACTTTCGTAACTCGGGTTGGGGCGGTTTGGGAGCCAGGCTGATCGTTCCCGAAAATATCAGGGCTGGCATGTCCTTTCCAAAACTACCTCTGGAGAAAGTCAATTTTTGGACAGCTTCGACGGGACCAAACTGCAGAGTTGTACGACTGGAATTACTCCGGACCCTCACGGGCGCACCAGCCAATGTAAGTCGAAAGTCTTCATTTGGACCGTACCGATTAAATATTGCCACGACTTTTTCGTCATCAACGCCAAAAGTGCGGATCAGGCGGCAGCTGTCCTCTTCATATTCTATAATCCAATTGGAACTTGGCTTGAGAACAAGCGGCGCTTTTTTCGCATAGACCGGTTGCGTCACCACCGCGCCTAGAACAATGGCTGCTATGGCGTGAAAAGAGGGGAGCTTTCTGAGCCCAAGGGGGCCAATTTTTCGCAATCTCGATATCGACATAAGATAACCTGTACCAATTCTCCGAACCTTCAGCATAGAGATCAACTTTCCGGCTTCAAGCTCGAAGATGGCACACCAATAGAAAGGGCGCGAAGATTTCTCTCCACGCCCCCGCTATTTTTGTCCTTCTGTGGTCCCGCAAGGGAGAAACTTCAAACCTTCGAAGTCAGCTCCGGAACCGCATCAAACAGATCCGCAACCAGTCCGATATCCGCAACCTGGAAAATCGGTGCGTCTTCGTCCTTGTTGATCGCGACGATGATTTTCGAGTCCTTCATGCCGGCGAGATGCTGGATCGCGCCGGAGATGCCGATGGCGATATAGACTTCCGGAGCGACGATCTTGCCGGTCTGGCCGACCTGATAGTCGTTCGGGACATAGCCCGCATCGACCGCAGCGCGCGAGGCACCGATGCCGGCGCCGAGCTTGTCGGCAAGCGGAGTGATGACTTCTTCGAACTTTTCGCCGGAACCCAGAGCGCGACCACCGGAGACGATGATCTTGGCGCTGGTCAGTTCGGGCCGTTCCGACTTGGCGATTTCTTCGCTGACGAAGCTGGACAGGCCAGCATCGCTGGCGCCGCCAACGGCTTCGATGGTGCCGGAGCCGCCTTCGGTTGCCGCTTTGTCAAAAGCCGTACCGCGAACGGTAATGACTTTCTTGGCGTCCGAGGATTTCACGGTGGCAATCGCGTTGCCGGCGTAGATCGGCCGGGTGAACGTGTCTTCGCTTTCGACCGAGAGAATGTCGCTGATCTGCATGACGTCGAGCAGGGCTGCGACGCGCGGGGCGATATTCTTGCCGGTGGTGGTGGCTGGCGCGAGCAACGCGTCATGCGTTTCCATCAGGCTGGCGATCAGCGGCGCGGCATTTTCCGCGAGCTGATGTTCCAGCGACGCATCGTCGGCGACATGGACGGTGGCGATACCGGCGACCTTGGCAACCTGTTCGGCAACGCTGGCACAGCCGGAGCCGATCACCAGAGCGTGGACTTCGCCCAGTTGCGACGCGGCGGTGACAACGGCCAGCGTCGCGTCTTTCATGTTACTGTTGTCATGTTCGACTAAAACTAGAGTTTTCATTTTTGTAACTCCTTCAAATTCTTTCAAAAACCGTTCGTGCTGAGCCTGTCGAAGCACCTTGTCCCACCAATCCTTCGACAAGCTCAGGATGAACGGGGGTGCCTCAGGCGCAGGCTGCTAGATCGCTCCGACAGCTTTGAGTTTCGCGACCAGCGCATCGACGTCTTCGACCTTTTCACCGGCCTGGCGAACCGGAGGTTCGGCAACGGTGATGGTGGTGAGACGCGGGCTGATATCGACGCCGTAATCGGCTGGCGTTTTCTCATCCATCGGCTTTTTCTTTGCCTTCATGATGTTCGGCAGCGACGCATAGCGCGGTTCGTTGAGGCGCAAGTCGGTGGTGACCACGGCAGGCAGGTTCAGCTTGACCGTCTGCAGGCCGCCGTCGATTTCGCGTTTGACGGTGATGCTTTCGCCATCAATATCGATTTCGTTGGCGAATGTACCCTGGCCCCAGCCGAGCAAGGCTGCGAGCATCTGGCCGGTCTGGTTCGAATCGTCGTCGATCGCCTGTTTGCCGGTGATGACCAGCTTCGGTGCTTCTTCTTCGACGATCTTGGCGAGGATCTTGGCTACGGCCAATGGCTCGACTTCTTCGTCGGTCACTACCAGGATCGCGCGGTCTGCGCCCATGGCGAGCGCGGTACGTAGCGTTTCCTGGGCCTTTTGCGGGCCAACCGAAACGGCGACGATTTCTTCTGCCTTGCCGGCCTCTTTCAGGCGGATGGCTTCTTCGACGGAGATTTCGTCAAAAGGGTTCATCGACATTTTGACATTGGCGAGATCGACGCCGCTGCCGTCGGACTTGACCCGCGGTTTCACGTTATAATCTATGACCCGTTTTACGGGCACCAGGATTTTCATTGCTGTTTCCTTTTTAAAAATTTCACTACGCGATTAACTTACGTTCACGTAAACGTCAAGTTTTTGCGCTGCGGTGCAGCATCGTCGATTTTGCCACAAGGCCAGGTCCCGTTCGTATTGAGCTTGTCGAAGTACGGAATTACGCACTCCATCATCCTTCGACAGGCTCAGGACGAACGGCCCTTGATTTATCGTCCGTTCAGGCTGCTGCTTTAACCTGCGCAACAATCTTCTTCGCTGCATCGCCCAGATCATCGGCCGACACGATAGGCAGACCGCTGTTGGCGAGGATTTCCTTGCCCTTCGCAACGTTGGTGCCTTCAAGTCTAACGACCAGCGGCACATCCAGTTCCACTTCTTTCGCCGCGGCAACAATACCCTCGGCAATGATGTCGCATTTCATGATGCCGCCAAAGATGTTGACGAGAATGCCTTCGACCGCAGGATCGGCGAGGATGATCTTGAACGCTGCGGTGACCTTTTCCTTGGTCGCTCCGCCGCCCACGTCGAGGAAGTTGGCAGGAAATGCGCCATTGAGCTTGATGATATCCATCGTCGCCATCGCCAGACCGGCGCCATTGACCATGCAGCCGATATTGCCGTCGAGCTTGATATAGGCGAGATCGGATTTGCTGGCTTCGACTTCCGCAGGATCTTCTTCGGTCTCGTCGCGCAGCGCAGCGATATCGGGGTGACGCATCAGCGCGTTGCCGTCGAAGCTCATCTTGGTGTCGAGCACGATCAGCTGCTGATCCTCGGTTACAACGAGCGGGTTGATTTCAACCATCTCGCAATCCATCGCCATGAAGGCGTCATAAAGCTTCTTGCCGAGCTTCTGCGCCTGTTTGTTCAGGTCGCCTTCCAGTCCAAGCGCGAAAGCAATGGTCCGTCCGTGATGCGGCATGAAGCCCTGCGCCGGATCGATGGTGATGGTCTTGATCTTTTCCGGTGTATTGTGGGCAACGTCCTCGATGTCCATTCCGCCTTCGGTGGAAACGACAAGCGCGACGCGGCCGCTGGCCCGATCGACCAGAATAGAAAGGTAGAATTCTTTTTCGATATCGACACCGTCGGTGACATAGAGACGGTTGACCTGCTTGCCTTCGTCACCGGTCTGGATGGTCACCAGGGTGTTGCCGAGCATTTCCTCGGCATTGGCGCGCACGTCGTCGATCGATTTCGACAACCGAACGCCGCCTTTGGCGTCGGGCCCGAGTTCCTTATATTTGCCTTTGCCGCGTCCGCCTGCGTGAATCTGCGCCTTGACCACATAAAGCGGCCCGGGAAGTTTCTCGGCTCCGGCAACCGCTTCGTCAACGGTGAGCGCGGCATAGCCGGCGGGAACGGCGATGCCGTGTTTGGCAAGCAGTTCCTTGCCCTGATATTCGTGAATGTTCATGGGAAGGGTAAGCACCTTTCAAAATGGAGGTCTTGAATCTCAAGACAAGCGAATAATTGGCATGGCTAAAGCACAGTCAGGCCCCTATTTCCACCCTGTTTCGTGATAATTATCAGATGTGCTCGTCGGGTTCCGGCCATGGCATTGACAGCAATCGACAATGTGCGCGCAAATCGGAAAATTCGCCGGAACCGAGGCGAAAATTCAATTTTCCGGATAGTTGTGCCATTTGCGACGAACCGCTGGCCGGAGTGCAAAGCCGAACTCTGCGAGCGCTGAAGCTGAGGGAATGTCAGGATTCCCGAAAATTGCCTTTCGGGGCAGTGGTTTCACAGCGCCAGACGCATGGCGCAGCGGCGATCTCCGGGCAGGCCGTTCTCGATTTCCGCCTCGAGAATATCAGCGAGTCGTTTCGGCAATTCCGACTCATCCAGCGTCCGATAGCCGAGTTTATGATAGAAATGTTCGTTGAACGGCAGGTCCCGGAACGTTGTCAGGGTGAGCGCCGGAATATCGTGGTCGATCGCATATTCTCTCGCACTTCCCAGCAGGCGCCTTCCGACACCATGGCCCTGATGTCCGTCCTCGACCGCCAGTTCGACGATGTGCAATGCATCTTTATATTGTGCCGTCGTGACGAATCCGATGCAGCGCTTGTCCGTTGTTGCTACCCAGACCGTGCCTTCATCGATGTAAATCTGATGCAGTTCAGCGGACATTACGGTGTCGCTGGCGATCCATTCCAGTCCGGCTACCGGCAAGAAGGCCTTTGCCGCCGACCGCTCGATTTCCGGCAAGTTCGCCGCATCATCGGCACTTGCTTGTCGAATGAAGATGCAGGCCATCTTCGCGCCGCGCCTATTTGACCGCGCAGATCAGTCCGGAGGATGTGACAACGCCGACAATTTCGGGATCCTGCAGCGACCGTGTCTGTTTGACAAATTCCTTGACCGTAACATCGCCCGGCTCGCGTTTCCTGAGCTTGCCAAGATCATTGAGCTTTTTGAGTTGTCCCAGCGACAGGCGATCCACCATCCGGTCCGCCATGCAGGCCGATACCGGTGCGGACAATCCCGCACTGATCAGCCCGTTGCGGACCCGGGTTTCAGGAGTAGCGCATGCCGCCAAGGCCAACAGTGCCGTCATCATCAAGGTGATGCGGGTGGCGTTCATTTCTTGCTTTTCGCCAGCTCGATCGCTTCAAGTACAACGCGTTTGGCGTCTTCGGCATCGCCCCATTTGCCGACGCGGACCCATTTCTCGGGCTCGAGATCTTTGTAATGGGTGAAGAAATGCTCGACCTGCTGCATGACGATTTCCGGCAAGTCATTGCCTTCACCGACCTTGCGATAATAGGGAAAGGTTGCGTCAATCGGGACGCAGAGCAGCTTTTCATCACCGCCATGTTCGTCTTCGAGGTTGAGAACCGCGATTGGCCGGCAGCGCACGACGCAGCCAGGCATGAACGGCGAACGGGCGACGACCAGTGCGTCGAGCGGATCGCCATCCGGCGACAATGTGTGCGGAATGAAGCCGTAATTGGCCGGATAGCGCATCGGCGTGTGCAGGATACGGTCGACAAACAGAGCGCCGGAAGCCTTGTCAAATTCATATTTGACGGGTTCGCCACCAACCGGAACTTCGATTACGACGTTCAGGCTTTCTGGCGGATTATCGCCAATCGGGATTTTGTTAATGTCCATGGAAAAGGAGATCCTTATCTGGTTTTAGACTGTAATAGCCGGTCTATGCCGCCTTCTTGATCAACACCCTCTCCGGTGATTTTCTCGAGCGCCGGATAGCGCAGGCCGCCGGAATGGTCGACCATAAAATTGTGATAGGCTTCACCATTTTTCGCAAAAATTTCGATCTTGCCGCTGCCGCCGCGATTTTCCTCGATCGCCTGTTTGAGGCCTTCGTCGCTGTAGGCCTTGCCATTGACTGCGGAAATGGTGAGCCCTGATTTCAGTCCTGCGTTGAACGCCGGACTGTCCCAGGTCACCGATTTTATCGTCCCCTTGCCGCCCATGATCAGGCCAAGGCTATAGCTGAGATCAACCTGTTTGCGGCGTTTGTCATTGGCAAGTATATAGGCGCTTGGCTTATCGACATAGACGAGCCGGTAGCCGCCGAGGGTGAGGCCGTCCTTGGGAGCTTCGGTGCTGGTCCGATAGACCCGTCCTTCAATAAACCCGTCCCAGTCATAGAGCTGGACCTTGTTGAGCGCGGCGATAACATCCTGTCGTTCATAGGTGGCCACGCCCCAGTCACCGTTCTTTCCGCCAAAAAAGTCTCGCGCAAAATTTTCAAGCGACTTTTTGCCGCCCGATTCGCGGCGGATGATCTGGTCGGCTTCGAGCCAGATCAGCAGGCCTTCATTATAATAATCTTCCGACCGCTGCCAGCTGGACCACGGCTTGGGTTGCCGGGCTGCGATGATCGGATCATGAGTGGTGTCGATCAGCGGGCGCCAGCTCCGTCCGACTCGCTGGTCCATTCCTGCCGCGATCGCCGCGATGGCGTCGAGCGTATCCTGCTTTGAATAGAGCCCGGACCGCGCGCCGAGCACATAGCCCCAGAATTGCGTCTGGCCTTCATAGACCCAAAGCAGATTGTCGCGCATCGGCTGCCGGAAGTCAGGCGTCCACATACCAGCGGGACGACGATATTTGCCGTTCCAGGCATGGGTGACCTCGTGCGGCAGCAGATTGCGGCGGCCCGGTCCACTGTCCCAGCCGGTGAAATATTCACGGTTCACGCCATTTTCGGATGAGCGATGATGCTCCAGCCCGATGCCGCCCATTTCCTCGGTCAGCGCGAGCAGAAAATCATAACGGTCATACGGATGGCTGCCGAACAAAGCCTCCGCTTCCCTGACCAGCTTGATGTGCGGAGCGATCTGGTCTTTTTTGGGTTTCAGGAATTTTGCATCATCAGCGACAATATTGAGGTGCACGCGGCTGGTCAGCTGGTGGGTTTGAAAATGCTCTCCGGCGAAAACCGGGCTGTCGACCAACGTGTCATAGTCGGTCTTTTGATAGACAATGGTGCTGCCGGTGGTTGATTTCGGGCGCAAGGCGCTCGCTGCCTGCCAGCCATCCGGATAGACGGCAGTCGCCTCGACCGAAATCTGGCGGACATAATAGCCGGCGGGATAAAGTGAAACCTGGTGCCAGCGCAGATTGAGCATCGATGGTGCCATGACGATGCGGCCGTGGCTGCTGGTGGTGGCCGAGACAAATTGGAATTTTGCGGTAATCGCGCTGACGTTTTCCGGAACCGTCAGGTGAATGGCGAAGACATCGACATCATCGCGGACCCACGGCAATATTTCCCCATTGGCGGTGAATTCCAGCCCGGTGACTTTCTCGATTTCGCCGCGCGGTGCATGGTTGCCCGGGAGCCATTCGGGGTAGAGCAGGGTCAGGCGACCGGCTTTTGCCACCGGAATCGTCTGGGTGACGCGGAAAATGCCCTGGGCATGATCGCGGGCATCGACTGTCAGAGTCATGGTGCCGGGATAAGCGATGTCCTGTGGTGCAGGAATCGTCTCCTGCGGCGCAACATAGCTCGGCTTGCTGAGGCTGTCCGGCATTGCCGCCGCCGTTGTAGAAATGCCGAGGGCCAAGACCAGACCGAAAATGCCAACCAGACGCATGCGAAGAAAATCCCTTTGATGATCAGCACGCGTAAATGGGGGATTTTGCAACTTTCGTCCAGAGCCTAGGTGCAAATAAGCCACTTCCGCTTTGCCGCTTCACTGGCTAAAGCGCTCTCCATGGCAAAGATACAGACACCCCAGCCGGTGCGCGGCACGCAGGATATATTTGGCGAAGATCAGGAGCGCTTCCAGCATGTGGTCGAGACGTTCGAGCGCGTGCGGCGACTCTACGGTTTCAAGGGTGTACAAATGCCGGTCTTTGAACCGACGGCGGTTTTCGCCCGTTCGCTGGGCGAGACCACCGATGTCGTGTCCAAGGAAATGTATTCGTTCGAGGATCGTGGCGGTGATAGCCTGACCCTGCGGCCCGAATTTACCGCGGGTATCTCGCGTGCTTTTCTGACCAATGGCTGGCAGCAGCATATGCCGCTCAAGATTTCCGCACATGGTCCACTGTTCCGCTACGAGCGGCCGCAAAAGGGACGCTACCGGCAGTTTCACCAGCTCGACGCAGAGATAATCGGTACCAGCGAAGCCACGGCGGATGTGGAATTGCTTTGTTTCGCCGACCAACTCCTGCAGGAACTGGGCATAGCCGATGGCGTAACCTTGCAGCTCAACACTTTGGGTGATGCCGAAAGCCGCGATGCCTGGCGTGATGCGCTGGTCGAGCATTTTCAGGCGCATCGCAAGGATCTGTCCGAAGACAGTCAGGACCGTCTGGAGCGCAATCCACTGCGGATTCTCGACAGCAAGGAGCGTCAGGACCGGCCAATCGCCGATGCGGCCCCCGA
>UEXM01000062.1_pt1 | contig 121278 bp, 106 predicted proteins | sample 1796661 | NCBI WGS metagenome assembly UEXM01 (sample SAMEA4772469, study PRJEB27181) | metagenome | reverse complement strand
TGGACGCTGGCAATCTTGCCTTTGATCTCTTTACCGCTGGCCATAGGAACGTTCCTTTATCAGCGAATTACCAGGTCTGGGTGGCTTTGAACTGATCGAGAGATTCTTTGATCTCAGCTTCGATCTCGCCGTTGTAGTCACCCTTCTCGTTGATTTTATCCATCAACGCTTTCTTTTCGCTGTTCATGTAGTCCAGCAGTGCCGCTTCGAAGGGGCCGATTTTCTCGACAGCCATACCTTTCAGGTAGCCTTCGTTGGCGGCGTAGAGCACAACACCCATTTCAGCAACGCTCATGGGGCTGTACTGCTTCTGCTTCATCAGCTCGGTAACGGCCTGACCATGCTCCAGCTGTTCACGTGTGGAGTCATCCAGGTCAGAAGCGAACTGGGCGAATGCCGCCAGTTCACGGTACTGAGCCAGTGCCAGACGAATACCACCACCCAGCTTCTTCACGATCTTGGTCTGGGCTGCACCACCTACACGGGATACAGACACACCGGCGTTCATCGCCGGGCGAATGCCGGAGTTGAACAGGTCGGTTTCCAGGAAGATCTGACCATCGGTAATGGAAATCACGTTGGTCGGTACGAAGGCAGAAACGTCACCACCCTGGGTTTCAATGATTGGCAGTGCGGTCAGAGAACCGGTTTTGCCTTTCACTTCACCGTTGGTGAACTGCTCAACATAATCTTCGTTTACCTTGGCGGCGCGCTCCAGCAGACGGGAGTGCAGGTAGAACACGTCACCAGGGTAAGCTTCACGGCCCGGCGGACGACGCAGCAGCAGGGAGATTTGGCGATACGCCCACGCCTGCTTGGTCAGATCATCATAAACGATCAGTGCATCTTCACCGCGATCGCGGAAGTATTCGCCCATGGTGCAACCGGCAAACGGTGCCAGGAACTGCATGGAAGCCGGATCAGAAGCGGAGGCCGCAACGATGATGGTGTTTTCCATCGCGCCGTGCTCTTCCAGCTTGCGCACCACGTTGGCAATGGTGGATTGCTTCTGGCCGATGGCAACGTAGACACACTTAATGCCGGAGTCTTTCTGGTTGATGATCGCATCAACCGCAACGGCGGTCTTACCGATCTGGCGGTCACCAATGATCAGCTCACGCTGACCACGACCGATTGGCACCATGGCATCGATAGACTTGTAACCGGTCTGAACAGGCTCGTTAACTTCACGACGCCAGATAACGCCAGGCGCTACCTTTTCAACCGCATCGGTCTGCTTGGCATCGATCGGGCCTTTGCCATCGATCGGGTTACCCAGAGCGTCAACCACACGACCCAGCATTTCGGGGCCAGTGGGGACTTCCAGAATGCGACCGGTACAACGGACTTTCTGACCTTCGGCCAGGCCCAGGTAATCACCCAGTACCACGGCGCCGACAGAGTCCTGCTCCAGGTTAAGGGCCATGCCGTAGATGCCGCCCTCAAACTCGATCATCTCGCCGAACATCACGTCGGCCAGACCATGAATGCGCACAATACCATCAGATACGGAAACCACCGTACCTTCGTTGCGTGCTTCGGTGGAGGTATCAAGTTTCGCGATGCGCGACTTGATAATCTCGCTGATTTCGGACGGGTTGAGTTGCTGCATCTCTAATCCCTCAAACTCAAGAGTTCAGTTGCTCTGCCAGACGGTTAAGTCGGCCGCGCACACTGCCATCAATTACGGTATCGCCGGCTCGCACCAGCACGCCCCCAATCAGAGATTGGTCGACGGAAGTGGTGACATTCACTTCCGTTCCAAGGCGTTTCTTAAGCGCTGCTACCAGCTTGTCGGTAGCGGCATCGTCCAACTCGAATGCAGAGATCATCTCCACATCGGTGAACTGCTGCTGTTCGGCCAGAAGCTCGTGGAACAGTTGCAGGATGATTGGCAAAAGCGGCAGACGCTTGTTTTGCGTCAGTTGCGCAACAAAGTTGCGCGCGCTTTCGTCCAGCTCATCACCACAGACTTCTGCAAAAGCAGAAGCCTTGGTGGCGTCATCCAGTTCCGGCTGGTCAAGGTAGGCACGCATGGAGGCATCACCTGCCACTGCTGCTGCCAGGCCCAGCATCTTCTCCCACTGCTCCAGGGCATCGTGTTCTTTAGCGAACACAAATGCGGCCTTGGCGTAGGGGCGTGCGATGGTGGTCAGTTCAGCCATGGGTTACCCGTATTCTCAGAGTTCAGCCGCCAGCTGCTCAAGCAACTGCGTGTGTGCGTCCTGGTTTACTTCGTTGCCCAGTACCTTTTCGGCACCGCTCAACGCCAGTACAGCCACTTCTTTACGCAATTGCTCGCGAGCCTGATTAACCTCTTGGTCAATCTCAGACTGGGCCTTGGCAATCAGACGCTCACCTTCGGTGCGCGCTGCATCTTTTGCCTCTTCCACAATCTGATTAGCCCGGCGATTGGCCTGATCAATAATTTCGGCCGCCTTCTCTTTAGATTCTTTGAGATTGGCGGTCGCCTTTTCCTGCGCCAGTTCCAGATCACGCTCTGCCCGATCCGCGGCACTCAGGCCTTCGGCAATCTTCTGCTTACGCTCATCCAGCGCCCGTGAAATCGGGGGCCAAACGAACTTCATGCAGAAGAACACAAACAGGGCAAACCAAATGGCCTGGCCAATTAGTGTCGCATTAATATTCATGCCAACACCTCAATCCGCGTTGCTTTAGATTTCCCTAAATCGGGGCTTAAACGTTAAAGCGCGATTTACTGGAAAATCAGCAGGAACGCGATAGCGATACAGATAATCGGCACAGCATCAAGCAGACCAGCGATGATGAACATGCGGGTTTGCAGCATCGGAGCCAGTTCCGGTTGACGAGCCACAGACTCGAGGAAACGACCACCCATCATGCCGAAGCCCAGACCTGCGCCGATGGCCGCCAGGCCAGCTACGATAGCAGCAGCAAGAAATTGAATGCCTTCCATCTTTACACTCCCGTTAAGTGCTTGGTTGGTTTAATTAAAAACCGGTTTAAAAAACAGTTACTTACTTAAATCAGTGCTCTTCGACCGCCATGCTCAAATACACGATGGTCAGAACCATGAAGATAAATGCCTGCAGGGTGATTACCAGAATATGGAATACCGCCCAAGGCCAGGCACCTATGAACTGCCAGGTGCCCATCATGGCGGCCAGCAGAATAAATACAAACTCACCCGCGTACATGTTACCGAACAGTCGCAGACCCAAAGACACCGGCTTGGACAGCAGGGCAATGGTTTCCAGCAGCAAGTTAACCGGAATCAGAAGCGCCTTGACCACCGGGTTGCCGGATTCAAAAGGATGCAGAGCCAACGTCCCGACAAAGCCGCCCACACCTTTGGTTTTGATGGTGAGGAAGATGATCAGGAACATGATTGTAAACGACATACCCAAGGTAATGTTCGGGTCGGTGGTCGGAACAATCTTGAAGTACGCTTCGTGGGCCGTCCAACCGAAGAACGTGGTCACGATCCAAGAAAAGGTCATCGGGATGAAATCCACGGGGATCAAATCCATCAGGTTCATCAGGAATACCCAACAGAAGATCACCAACGACAGCGGCGCAATCAGCTTGCTCTTGCCGTGGAAGGAATCACGCACCTGGGTATCGATAAACTCGATGATGATTTCCACGAAGTTAAGGAAACCAGAAGGAACCCCGGCGGTCGCCTTGCGGGCGCCCAACCAGAACAGCAAACACATGATGATACCGAGGCCGCCAGACCAGGCGAGAGAGTCGACGTGAAACGCAGCGAAGCCCATGTCTTTGGCTTCGGTGCCGTTGCAGGCCATGGTCCAGGTGTCCTGGCTCAGAGTCTCCGCATGGCCGTGACATTCACGGACATAGCCTTCCGGCAGTTTGCCATAGGTCAAATTGCCCAAATGGTGCTGGATATACTCGCCGGCGGAGTTCGCTGCCATGTCAAACCTCTATAGAGAGCCGATGCCTACAGGCTAGTCGTCGTGCCTGTTTTGCCCTGCCGTTCGCCCGTCGAGGCGGGCTACCTGTATCCAACCCACAACCTGGGCCAGCACGAAGCCTAACAGCAGAACCATTGCAATTTTCATTTCCCGCGCTTCAGGGACCTTGGAGAATGTCAGCCAGAACAGCAACAACATGATTGCGATCTTGCCCATCTCGGCCCGCATTGCTGCGGTGGCCATGCGCTTTGGCGCACGGTTGCCCGGGTGCATCCATATCTGGAAGCCACCCCAGGCATAAGCGATCAGGCTGATAGTGCCGCCCCAGGCAGCCACCAGACCGGCGAAAACGCCAGCCAACCCGGTTACCAGCAGCCCAAATACCACTATCGTGGTCAGCTGAGCGCGCATTAAGCCCCAGAACAGTGCTCTGTCGGGCTGAAATTCGTTGCTGGTCACCGTGAGCCTCTTGGCTGATGCAAAATGATGCCACATCAGGCACTAAGGTCTCGGGCACCCCTGATCTTTAGCGCGGCGAAGTATATGGAGTTGGCACGCAAGTGGCAACCGCCGTGCGCGGATTGTTGGTCAAACTTCGTGCATCAAGACCAACTTTTCGCAGCAAGATGTGCACAAAAAATGCATGAACCTGATTCAGGAAAAATAACACCCAAACGGCCATTTTTTATATACCTGCGCGATCAGGCAATATTGCCTGATCTGCGCGCACACCGAACGGGATAACGCCAGACTCTCTGCCCGCCTGCGAACCAGCACCACAGCGATAGCCCGCCTGCCTGCATACAGGAAACAGCTTGTTGCAATATTTCCCCGGCAGGTAACCCTGCCCGATTACTTGATGTGCGCCAGAATGCCGTCCAGCTCATCCAGGCTGTTATAGCTGATCACCAGCTTGCCCTTCTTGCCTTGCTGCTGGAGCTGCACCGGCGCACCCAGGCGGTCGGACAGATCGCTGATCAGCGCTTTTACGTTCGGGTCTTCCTTGGGCGCCACTGGTTTGGCCGGTTTCGCTTTCTCGAAATCACGGACCAACTCTTCGGTCTGGCGCACTGACAGGCCCTTGGCAACCACCGTACGAGCGGCATCGATCTGCTTGTTGCCGGTCAGTGCCAGCAACGCACGGGCATGGCCCATTTCCAGGTCCCCGTGTTCAAGCAACTTTTTGACGTCGGCTTCCAGGCTCATCAGCCGTAGCAGGTTGGTGACCATGGCGCGGGATTTCCCCACCGCATCCGCCACCTGCTGGTGAGTGAGCCCGAATTCTTCTTTCAGGCGACCCAACGCGATGGCCTCTTCCATGGGATTGAGGTTTTCCCGCTGGATATTCTCGATCAGCGCCATGGCGATGGCGGCTTCGTCAGGCACCTCGCGGATAACCGCCGGAATGGTGTCCAGTTCGGCCATCTGGGCGGCGCGCCAGCGGCGTTCACCGGCGATGATTTCGTAGCGCTTGTCGCCCAATGGGCGCACCACGATGGGCTGCATCACCCCTTGGGCGCGAATGGACTCCGCCAGCTCTTCCAGAGCATCGGGTGACATGTCCCGGCGCGGCTGATAGCGGCCGCGCTCCATGCACCCCACCGGCAGGTGACGTAACTCGCCATCGCGGGGGCGCTGACTGGATTCGCCGGCCGCGTCGCCTTCGCTCTGCAGACTGACCTCTTCCTGGTGCCGCTGATAGGACTCGTTGCTGCTGAGCAGGGCGTCCAGGCCCTTGCTGAGACCGCGTTTACGCTTTGCCGCCATGATTAATCCTTGATGATACGCATGACGCCAGACGCCTGGCGCCTGACGCTGCGGGCAAACTCCGCCCGCCTGAAAAAATGATACCGGATGCCACCATCATGACGCGGCGGCGGGCTGGGCCTTGAGCGCCTGTTCACGGCGCAGAATCTCGCCGGCCAGAGCCAGGTAGCTGACCGCGCCCCGGGATTTCGGGTCATAGGTAATCACCGGCGCACCATGACTGGGCGCTTCGGCCAGCCGCACGTTGCGGGGGATAATGGTGCGGTACACCTTGTCGCCGAAGTGGCTGATCAACTGGTTCGACACATCATTGGAGAGACTGTTGCGCGGGTCATACATGGTGCGCAACAAGCCGCCAATGTGCAGCTTCGGATTCAGCACCGTGCGGATTTTCTCGATGGTGTTCATCAGCGCGGTAAGGCCTTCCAGCGCGTAGTACTCGCACTGGATCGGCACAATCACCGAATCCGCCGCTGTCAGCGCATTCACAGTAAGCATGTTCAGGGACGGCGGGCAATCGATCAGGATGTAATCGTATTGGTCGCGGATCCGCGCCAGCGCATTACGCAGGCGAAATTCCTTGGCGCTCATGTCCAATAGCTGAACTTCGGCGGCGGTCAGGTCGCCATTGGCGGCGATCAGGTCAAAGCCGGAATCTTCCGGCGTCCCCGTTACCGCCTGCTCGATGGCCACGTCATCGCACAGCACATCGTAAATGGTGTAGTCGGTTTCAAACTTGTCCACCCCGGACCCGGTGGTGGCGTTGCCCTGTGGATCGATGTCCACGAGCATCACCTTCTTGCGGGTGGCCGCCAGCGACGCCGCCAGGTTCACACTACTGGTGGTCTTGCCCACGCCGCCTTTCTGATTGGCTACGGCAAATACGGTGGTCACTGCGTTCTCCTTGATTGTACGCCTGACGTCTGAGGCCGGATGCCTGACGCAGCACCCCCGCTCGACATCAGGCTTTGTTCACTACCACCAAGGTGCGGGGCTCATCCAGTCCCGGCACTGTCAGGGTGTGGTGGCGCCCTTGCCACTGCGTCGGCAGGGTGGCCAACTCTTCTTCCGTGCTGGCCGCTTTCATGGCCAGCAGGCGGGTATTGTCAGTCATTATGGGCGTCATCAACGCCAACATGTCCGACAAGGAAGCAAAAGCGCGACAAATAATCTGCGATGGGGCTTTACGGTACTGTTCCACGCGACCGTGCACAACCTCCACGTTATCCAGCCCCAGCTCTCGTCGGGCCTGGCGCACAAAACGGGTTTTCTTGCCGTTGGAATCCAGCAGCACAAATGCCTGCTGGGGGCGTGCCACCGCCAGAATAATGCCAGGAATACCAGCGCCGGTGCCCACATCCAGGGTTTCGCCCTCGCCCAGATGAGGCAGGACCGCCAGGGAATCGAGCAGGTGGCGGGTAACCATCTCCTGCGGATCGCGAATGGCGGTGAGGTTGTAGGCCTGGTTCCATTTAACCAGCAGGTCCACATAGGCCAGCAACAGGCGCGACTGGTCGTCACTCAAGGTAAGGCCCAGGGTATCGATGCCCCCGGCCAGGGTGTCAGAGAGACTCATGCTTGTTGGGCGGCCTTCTTTTGATGGTGATGTTTTTTCAGGTAAATCATCAGCAGGGAGATGGCCGCCGGGGTCACACCGGGAATCCGACCGGCCTGGCCCAGGGTTTGTGGGCGAATCTCGCCGAGCTTCTGCTTCACTTCATTGGACAGGCCTTTCACCTGACCGTAATCGAATTCCGCCGGCAGCGCGGTGGTTTCTGCGGCGCGCAGTTTTTCGATTTCGTCGGCCTGACGGTCGATATAGCCGGCGTATTTGGCCAGGATCTCCATCTGCTCGATAACCGCCGCATGCGGGCGCTCCGCCAGCACCACTGCATCCGCCAGATTGGCGTAGGTCAGTTCCGGGCGCTTAAGCAAATCGAGCAGATTGTATTCGTGGGCCAGGGGCTTCTCGATCAGGGCATTCACCGCCTCGGCTTCGGGGGTTTTCGGCCGAACCCAGGTAGTCTTCAGGCGCTGTTCTTCCTGCGCCATGCCCTCACGCTTGGCGTTGAATGCCGCCCAGCGCTCGTCATCCACCAGACCCAGCTCGCGGCCTTTTTCTGTAAGTCGCAGGTCCGCGTTGTCTTCACGCAAGAGCAGCCGGTATTCCGCGCGGCTGGTAAACATGCGGTAAGGCTCCTGGGTGCCCATGGTAATAAGATCATCCACCAGCACGCCGATGTAGGCTTCATCACGGCGGGGGGTCCAAGCGTCTTTGCCCTGACTCAACAGGGCCGCATTCAGGCCCGCCAGCAACCCCTGGGCGCCCGCTTCTTCATAACCGGTGGTGCCGTTAATCTGCCCCGCAAAGAACAGCCCCGGCATATGCTGGGTTTCCAGGCTGTGCTTGAGATCCTGGGGATTGAAGTAATCATATTCGATGGCGTAGCCCGGGCGGGTAATATGGGCATTTTCAAAGCCACGAATGGAGCGCACCGCCTGTAACTGCACATCAAACGGCAGACTGGTGGAAATGCCATTGGGATATAACTCGTGGGTATTCAGCCCTTCCGGCTCCACGAAAATCTGGTGGCTGTCCTTGTCTGGATAGCGATTCACCTTGTCTTCAATGGAGGGGCAATAGCGCGGCCCCACCCCATCAATCACACCGGTGAACATGGGGCTGCGGTCAAAACCACTGCGGATGATGTCGTGGGTTTGGGCATTGGTATGCGTGATATAGCAGCACACCTGCTGCGGATGCTCGTCCATCGAGCCCAAGTAGCTCATCACCGGCAGCGGACTGTCGCCCCACTGCTCTTCCATCACCGAGAAATCCACGGTCTTGCCGTCGATACGCGGCGGCGTGCCGGTTTTCAAACGGTCCACCCGAAACGGCAACTCGCGCAAACGGCGCGCCAGTGCATTGGAAGGCTGATCGCCGGCGCGGCCACCCTGGTGGTTATCCAGGCCAATATGAATGACACCGCCCAGGAAAGTGCCGGCGGTGAGCACCACCGCATCGGCCATGAAGCGCAGGCCCATATTGGTCACGACACCCACACAGCGGCCGTTTTCCACAATCAGGTCGTCTACGGCTTGCTGGAACAGAGTCAGGTCGGGCTGGTTTTCCAGGGTCCCGCGAATAGCAGCCTTATAAAGCTCGCGATCTGCTTGGGCGCGGGTGGCGCGTACCGCCGGCCCTTTGCGGGCATTGAGCACGCGAAACTGAATGCCGCCTTTATCGGTGGCGCGGCCCATGGCCCCGCCCAGGGCATCGATTTCACGCACCAGGTGGCTCTTGCCGATCCCGCCGATGGCCGGGTTACAGCTCATCTGGCCCAGGGTTTCGATATTATGGGTGAGCAGCAGCGTTGAAACGCCCATACGCGCAGAGGCCAGTGCCGCCTCGGTACCGGCATGGCCGCCGCCGATCACAATCACGCCAAATCGCTGGGAAAAATCCATCGTTTACTTACCTTGCAGGACAGGCCTGCTGCTCAAAATATAGTCAACTCGGGCGCGGTAGTATAAAGAGAACGCCTCACGCTGCAAGCATCACCCGACATGCACCGCAAACTGTGCCGTAAAGCGAGTAACGCGTTCCGAGGAGCAAGTTGCGAAAGGCAAAACCTTCAGTCTGTTTTTTAGTTTTTCGTAACTCATAACTCGTAACTGAATCCATGCATCACCTCTTACGTGTAAGCTATTCTACTATAGAACCTAGACGTCACTTAACCAGGAACACATTTGGAATCATTGAATCTCTTTCTGCTGATCGGCACGGGCCTGATGTTCACCGGCCTGCTGCTGGGCTCCCTGAGCGCCCGTTTCGGGGTGCCGTCTCTGCTTATGTTTCTGGTGGTCGGCATGGTGGCCGGGGAAGACGGCCTGGGTGGTATCGAATTCGATGATTTCTCCACCGCCTATGTGATTGGCAACATCGCCCTGGCGGTGATTTTGCTGGATGGCGGCCTGCGCACCCGATTAAGCACCTTTAAACTAGGCCTGCGCCCGGCTCTTAGCCTGGCCACCTTCGGCGTGGCCATCTCCGCCGCCCTAGTCGGTGCCTTTGCTACTTGGCTAATCGGGGTGGACTGGCGGGTTGGTCTGCTGCTGGGGGGCATTATCGGCTCCACCGATGCGGCGGCGGTATTCAGTGTTATCAAGGGCGCCGGCGTTACCCTCAATGAACGCGTGGCAAGCACTCTGGAGATCGAATCCGGCCTCAACGACCCCATGGCCATCTTTATTACCCTGATGCTGGTGGGGCTACTGGTGGACCCGAACGCCGAATGGGGCGTCGGCATGCTCGTCACCCTGCTCCAACAATTTGGCCTGGGCATCTTGCTGGGCCTACTGCTGGGTGCGGTGATCAGTGAAGTGCTGCTGCGGGTGCGCAGCAACGAAGGCCTGCACGCCCTGCTGCTGTGTAGCGGCGGCGCCATGGTCTTTGCCATCACCAACCTGGTGGGCGGCTCCGGTTTCCTGGCCGTGTACTTGACCGGCCTGGTGGCCGGCAATCGCCGCGGCGGCACCGGCGACAATGTGCTCAAATCCATGGATTCCATGGCTTGGCTGGCGCAGTCCGGCATGTTCCTGATTCTCGGCTTGCTGGTCACGCCCTCCCGGCTCACCGAAAACCTGCCCTGGGCACTGGCGGTGGCGGCCTTCCTGATGCTGCTGGCCCGCCCAGTGTCCGTGTGGCTGAGCCTGCTGCCCTTTCGTTTCACTTGGCGCGAAGAAATCTTTATTGCCTGGACCGGCCTGCGCGGGGCGGTACCCATTGTGCTGGCCGTATTCCCGCTACTCGCCGGGGTAGAGCAAACCTACCTGCTGTTCGATATCACCCTGGTGGTGGTGCTGATCTCCCTGCTTGGCCAGGGCGCCAGCCTGCGTTTTGTGGCCCGCAAACTGAAAGTCTCGGTGCCGCGCACCACCGAGCCCAAGCAGACTGTGGCACTGGCCGCGCCGCGGGATCGTTATTTAATGCAGTTTGAAGTGGAAGACGGCGCCAAAGCGGTGGGCAAGGGCCTGGGCGAACTGGGCGAAGCGGAACGCACCCCGTTGATTCTGTACCGCAACAAACAGGTACTCAGCCTCAATGATGATCCCAAGATCGAAGCCGGCGATTTGATTGCCTGGCTGGCGCCGTTGTCACACAAATCCAGCCTGTCGGACCTGTGCCATAAATTAAGCAGCGATGAAAAACGCTATTACGGCGATTTCAGCGTGCTCGGCAAAACCCCGGTGGCACAGCTAATTGCGGTGTATGGGGTCGACGCCCCTCCGCCTCTCTGGCAAGGACTGACCGTGGCCGAGATGTTTACCAAACAAGTAGGGAAACAGGCGGTTGTGGGTGATACGGTGCGGGTCAGTGGCTTGCGGCTAAGGGCAAGATCCGTTGAAAACGGCACGGTCGTCATGGCCGGGCTAAAACTGCCGGGGTAAAAGCAGTTACGAGTTGAAAGTTTAAAGTTGAAACGCGGATCAGGCAGCGCTGTCATGCAGTGCTGTGCCCGCGATTAACGGTAACGGCGCGGGCACGGAATCTCAAAGCAGAGCACCCATCCCGCGCTTTTAAACTTTGAACTTTGAACTTTGAACTCATCAGCAAGGACGACGCATGGCTCGTTTTGATAATCATCGCATCCTGATCACCGGCGCAGGCGCAGGCATTGGCGCTCTGATGGCAGAGGAATTTGCCAAACAGGGGGCAGAAGTCATCGTCACTGCCCGCCGTATCAGCGCAGCTCGCGAAATCGCTGACCGGATCAAGGCCACCGGCGGCAAGGCCCACCCCTATGTACTGGATGTGAGCAAGATCGCGTCCATCGCCAAATTTCACGACAAGCTCCATAGCGAGGTCGGCCCCATCACCGGTCTGATCAATAATGCGGGCGTGGTGTTCGGCGGCGAGTTTGAGCAAGTCCCGCTGGAACAGCACCTGAACACCTTCCGCATCAATACGGAAGGATTGATGGCCACCAGCCATGCTTTTATTGAAGACCTGATCCAGGCAAAGGAAGGCTATCTGGTCAATATTGCCAGCGCGTCCGCCTTTGTGGGCCTGCCCTATGGCAGCACCTATGCGGCCAGCAAATGGGCCGTGGTCGGCTTCTCTGAATCCATCCGCCTGGAGCTGGACGTACGCAAGATAAAGCATGTTCACGTGACCACAGTCTGCCCCAGCTATATCTCCACCGGCATGTTTGATGGCGTCAAGACGCCCATGTTTACCCCCATGCTCACCCCCAAGAAAGTGGTCAACAGCATCATCAAGGGCATGCAAAAGAAAGACAGCTTCGTTATCGAGCCACCCATCGCCAAATCCACTGAACTGCTCAAGGCTGTACTCCCCCAAGGGGTATGGGATGAAGTTGCCCTGCGCATGGGTGTCTCCACCTCCATGTATAGCTGGAAGGGAAAGAAGGAGTAACTGCGAGCTTCTAGCTGCGAGAAAACCCCGCGGGCACACCCTTCTTGCCCGAACACATCAACGTAGCCGTTTCTTTTCCCTGGAAGCTAGTAGCTCGCAGCTAGAAACTACCCCGTTTACACCCATTCACCCTAACGCCGTCCCTTGCCCGCCTTGGCAGTCAATGCCTTCGCCCTGTAATTACCCAACAATGCCTGCCTTGTTGCGCTGTCCGTTTCTGACAGTTAATCCGTTTTTTCTAGGGTGATTGCTATGCCGACTTATAAGGCCCCCGTGCGCGATATGCGCTTTTTGATGAACGAAGTCTTCGATTTCGAAAGCCACTACAAAACGCTGCCCAATGGCGAAGACGCCACGCCTGATATGGTAGAAGCGATTGTCGGTGAAATGGCCAAACTGTGTGAAAACACTATTGCACCCCTTTACCAGAGTGGTGATGAGGAAGGCTGTAAACTGGAAGACGGCGTGGTCACCACCCCGAAGGGCTTCAAAGAAGCCTACGACGAATTTGTCGCTGGCGGCTGGCAGGGTCTGAGCCACCCGGTAGAAGTGGGCGGCCAAGGCCTGCCCATGTCTCTGGGCCTGATCAAACAGGAAATGATGGCCACCGCTAACTGGTCCTTTTCCATGTACCCGGGTTTGTCACTGGGTGCCATGAACACCATCCAGATGCACGGTACGGAAGAGCAGCACCAGGAATACCTGACGCCGCTCACCGAAGGCACCTGGGGCGGCACCATGTGTCTGACCGAACCTCAGTGTGGTACCGATCTGGGCCAGGTAAAAACCAAGGCCGAGCCACAGAAAGACGGTTCTTACAAAATCTCTGGCACCAAGATTTTCATCTCCTCCGGTGACCATGACCTGACCGAGAACATTGTCCACATCGTGCTGGCCCGCCTGCCCGATGCGCCGAAAGGCACCAGAGGGATCTCCCTGTTCATCGTGCCCAAGTACTTACCCGGCAAGATCGGTGAAGACAACGGCGTCAGCTGTGGTTCCCTGGAAAAGAAAATGGGCATCAAGGCATCCGCCACCTGCGTAATCAACTTTGACGAAGCTACCGGCTTCCTCATCGGCCCTGAGAACAAAGGTCTGGAGTGCATGTTCACCTTTATGAACACTGCTCGCCTGGGAACGGCCATGCAGGGTATTGCCCACGCTGAATTGTCCTATCAAGGTGCACTGCCTTACGCCAAAGAGCGTAAGTCCATGCGTGCCCTGTCTGGCAAGAAAGAGCCGGATGCCATCGCCGACAGCCTGATTCACCACGGCGACGTGCGCCGCATGCTGCTCAAGCAGAAGGCCATCGCTGAAGGCGGCCGTGCCATGATCTATTACGCCGCCCAGTACGCGGATAACATGATCGCCGGCATGCTCGAAGACGACATGGAAAAGTACGACCATTGGGATAGCGAGCTGGGCTTCCTGACACCGATCCTGAAAGGGTTCCTGACCGAGAAAGGTCTGGAAGCCGCCAACGACGGTATGCAGGTGTTCGGTGGCCACGGCTACATCAAAGAGCACGGCATGGAGCAGATTGCTCGCGATGCGCGCATCTCTACTCTGTACGAAGGCACCACCGGCATCCAGGCGCTGGACTTGCTGGGCCGCAAGGTTCTGCTGTCTTCCCGTGGCAAGTGTGTGCGTGATTTCTCCAAGAAACTGGTGGATTTCGGCACCAAGAATCTGCGCGACCCCAAGCTGCGTCCGTTCGCCTGGAAGCTGCTGAAAATTGCCGCCGAGTGGAATTACCTGACCACCCGCATCATGCTGGTAGCATCGAAAGATCGTGACATGGTATCCACCGCCAGCTACGACTTCCTGATGTACAGTGGCTACGCCATGATGGCGTACTTCTGGGCACTGCAGGCGGGCGTTGCCAGTGACAAGCTGGAAAATGGCGGTGACGAGCCGGCTGAATTCTACAAGGCCAAGCTGGCCACCGCAGAATTCTACTTCGACCGCATGCTGCCCAGCGCCAAAGGCCATGCCGAAGCGGCGCTGAAGCCCACTAAGAGCACCATGCAAATGAGCGCAGAAGACTTCTCGTTCGATTACGAGTAAAACGCTCAGCATGACCCAAAAAAGGCGGCCATTTGGCCGCCTTTTTTTATGGTTCTCCATGCCCGTGCCGGGCCCCTGCCTTCCTTATATTTATCCCCCATTTTGGGTATGCACTCAGCGTTCGCCAGCTGCTACATTAACGATCGTTCCATCGGGGTTTTACATCATAAAATCAATGATCGGGGGAAGATCATGACCATCTTGAAACCATTGCTGGCCACAACGGTGGCCTGCCTTCTGGCCGGCTGTGCCACTCATCAACCCGGCCGTTCGTTTCACAGCGATACGCTAGCTCAACTCAGCGCGATTGAGGACGCCATGTATGCCGAGGTCGTCAATCCTGTGGATCAGTGGCCCGCACAAACGCAACGAGATATCAGCGCACTGCAATCCGATTTTGTTGCCCATTATCAGCAGGATTACCCTGCCGGCGAGGTTTATACCAATCTTTCTGTCTTGGCTGAGTGTCCCTTGCCGCAGGCAAAGGCCCTGGACATTGCCGGGCTAAGCCCCGACATGATCAACCCAAAAACCAAAAGCACTACCGTAGAAAGCCTGTCCACCGTTGATTATGAACACATTAGCGTTCGCTCAACCCAGGCCGGCTGCAACGCGCTAGTGTCCGTCAAGATGCATATCGTCCCCAATATGGTGGTGGAACTGAAACAGCTGCCCGACACCTTCAAACACCCGGTTTATATCCAGGCGGTTTACACCAACCACATCAAGAACCGCGTAAACATCAATGGCAGTTGGAGGGAAAGCGACCTGGGAAAATCCCGCATTACTGTAAAACGCTATCGTCGTGACAGTGGCCTAACGGATTTCCCCATTATCAAAACCACCTGGCAAAAAACGGATCGCCTTAAACAAGGCGATGTCGATACCTCACGGTTTATCGATAAACCCATGTACGTGGCTCACTACGTTGCCTCAACGGAACAAGCCCCCTACCAGGCCGTCACGTTAATTCGCCAAACCATTACCAATAAAACCGGCAACACCATCAGCATGCGCTGGCAAGACGAAGGCCATTCCATGAATCGTACCTGGACGCACAGTGGCACCCTTCTTACCCAGAAAGATGGTGTCCAACACGGCGTTTTCATCGTTTCCAGCCACACCGGCGAGGAAAATGTCTACTGCAAAGACATGGGCGCATCGATGGACTATTTCAGAATTGAAAATACCTATGATTGTGTAACCGCCACAGAAAATGACTTTGGCCAGGAAGGCGTTTATATGGATCCCTTGGTGAAAATTCGCAGCGGCCTCCCTGCTCCAGCCATAGCCAAGCCCACGGCACCCGCCCAGCCAACCGCCCCGTCTCCAGTGGCAGACTCAGCATCGGATTCCGTGGCTAGCGCCACATCCGAATGCGCCAAAGCCTATGCTGCCAAAGAAGCCTGTGGCCGTATTCCCGGCGACCCCTTTGGCATTGCCACCAAGCTGTGCATCAGCGCTGCCAAGAAAAAATTCGGCGGTCTGAACTGTCCGATACCGCTGTAACTGTTAGCTATTTTCATCACACCAACGGCTGTCCGGCCGTTGGTGTTCAACGCCAAAGCACTCTCCCCGAATCAACGAGATACCCCATATAGGTGATGCGCACATCTTGTGCCAAGCCGTAGTCTAGCCAGACACGCAACTGACTTTCCCTGGCCTCGCGGTACACCATGCGAATTTTTCTTAGCTGTTCTCTGCTCGCGCTGTCTTTATGGCCCCCTTCCACTCAAGCTGAATGGGGGGACTATCTACGCTTTACTTCGGTGGAGGGCGTGGTGATGTACATCAGCTACAACAACCACAGTCACTGCACCGATGTAGCCTGGAAAACGGAAAATACCAGCAGCTTTGCTGTATTACCTTCCATTGAAAGTAAGCAGTACACCTGCCAGAGCGGTCATGTAGAAAGCAGTGAAAAGGCCACCAGTATGCGGCTACGCCCGGGCAATAGCTCGATTCCCCAGCGGGATCACTGTGTCTGTGAAGGTGAGGGAGGCGTCATGCAGAGCCATGCCACCCTGAATGTAACCAAACCATAGGGTAACCAACATTACTGAATGCCGAGTGCCCCCTCTTCGCGATGTAAGCATCGCTTGCCACACCGACCCTAAAATCCCAGGGCCAGTCACTCTGTTCGTATCCTTGTTTTAAGCTGTCGATAAACCAAAAAAAAGCGGCCCCCTTTCGGGAGCCGCCTTTCAGACTTGCCTTGAATCTATCGAGACTTAGTTGTTCTCGAACTGACCCATGGTGTTGTCTTTACCGCCAGCTTTCAGTGCTGCTTCGCCGGAGAAGTACTCTTTGTGGTCATCACCGATGTTGGAACCGGCCATGTCCTGGTGCTTCACAGTAGCGATACCCTGACGGATTTCCTTACGCTGAACGCCTGCAACGTAAGCCAGCATGCCTTCTTCACCGAAGTAGCCTTTAGCCAGGTTGTCGGTGGACAGAGCAACAGTGTGGTAAGTCGGCAGAGTGATCAGGTGGTGGAAGATACCTGCTTCACGGGCCGCATCACGCTGGAAGTTCTGGGTCCACTGGTCAGCCAGCTGAGCCAGCTCAGTGCTGTCGTAGTCAGCGCTCATCAGACGATCGCGATCGTAAGCGGAAACGTCTTTACCTTCTTTCTCCCAAGCATCGAATACCTGCTGACGGAAGCTCAGGGTCCAGTTGAAGGACGGGCTGTTGTTGTAAACCAGCTTGGCGTCCGGCACCACTTCGCGGATACGGTTAACCATTTCTGCGATCTGGCCAACGTGGGGCTTCTCGGTTTCGATCCACAGCAGGTCAGCGCCGTTCTGCAGGCTGGTAATACAGTCCAGAACAACACGGTCGATACCAGTGCCTTCTTTGAACTGGAACAGGCCAGAAGCCAGACGCTTCGGCTTGAGCAGCTTGCCGTTAGACTTGATCACAACGTCGCCGTTGTTGATGTCGCCAGCGGACTCAACCACGTCACCGTCCAGGAATGCGTTGTACTGGTCGCCCAGGTCGCCCGGCTCGTTGGTTACAGCGATTTGCTTGGTCAGGCCAGCACCCAGGGAGTCGGTACGGGCAACGATGACACCGTCGTCAATACCCAGCTCCAGGAACGCGTAACGTACAGCGTTGATCTTGGCCAGGAAGTCGGCGTGAGGAACGGTTACTTTACCGTCCTGGTGGCCACACTGCTTCTCGTCAGAAACCTGGTTTTCGATCTGGATACAGCAAGCACCAGCTTCGATCAGCTGCTTGGCCATCAGGTAGGTGGCTTCCGGGTTACCGAAACCAGCATCGATGTCAGCAATGATCGGCACAACGTGAGTTTCGAAGTTGTCGATCTGACCGATGATTTCTTTCTGCTTGGCTTCGTCGCCAGCTTCTTTGGCATCGTCCAGAGCACGGAACAGGTGGTTCATTTCCCAAGCGTCAGCCTGCTTCAAGAAGGTGTACAGCTCACGGATCAGGTCAGCAACAACTGTCTTCTCGTGCATGGACTGGTCAGGCAGCGGACCGAACTCGGAACGCAGCGCAGCAACCATCCAGCCAGACAGGTACAGGTAACGACCTTTGGTGCTACCGAAGTGCTTCTTGATGGAGATCATTTTCTGCTGACCAACAAAACCGTGCCAGCAACCCAGAGACTGGGTGTACTTGGAAGTGTCAGCGTCATAGGCCGCCATGTCTTCACGCATGATCTTGGCGTTGTACTTGGCGATGTCCAGATGCGTGTTGAAACGGTTTTGCAGACGCATGCGAACCGCAGATTCCGGGTTGATGTCGTTCCAGGTGCTTTGCGCACCAACCACGGAGCCGAGTGCTTCGATGTCTTTGGTGTATGACATGGTGAACCTCTGAATATGAAATTGGTTTATCGACGCCGGAGAGGGAAAACCCTGCTCATGTCGTTTCATGCCGGTCTACCGATGCCGCGCATTCTAGTGCCCCCCAACACATAAACATAATCAATATGATCTATATTCGGTATTCACGAGATGAATGACTTAATATTGCCAGCCTGATGGAAAGTGTGGCTGACCGGTCACCTCAGTATTAATCACTAGATAACACAGGCCACTGACATCGCTCACTGAGACAGCCAGTTGATTTACCGCAACGCCCACGTTTTTGCGGGGTACACACAGTGACCCACCCCCCCGTTTACGACTATGATCATCCTGCACAGCTGGCATGGAGAGTGCATTACCTGTTAAGGGTAGACAGCGTGTGCCCAGGGAGAACATCATTACAAGGGGAATATATGAAAGCGCTTAGCCCGGTAGATCAACTGTTTCTGTGGCTGGAAAAACGCCAGCAACCCATGCACGTAGCTGGGCTGCAATTGTTTTCCTTCCCGGAAGATGCCGGCCCAAAGTACGTCAGTGAACTGGCTCAGCAAATGCGGGACTATTGCTCCCCCGTTGCGCCATTCAACCAGCGCCTGACCCGTCGGCTCGGCCAGTATTACTGGACCGAAGACAAACAGTTCGATATCGACCACCACTTCCGCCACGAAGCACTCCCCAAACCTGGTCGCATCCGCGAATTACTCTCTCTGGTCTCTGCTGAGCACTCCAACCTTCTGGACCGAGAGCGGCCACTGTGGGAAGCCCACTTAATTGAAGGTATCCGCGGTCGCCAATTTGCACTCTACACAAAGATTCACCACTCCTTGGTCGATGGTATCTCTGCCATGCGCATGGGCATGCGCGCCTTATCCACCGATCCAGAGGAACGGGAGCTCCCCCCCGTATGGGCCTACGAGCAGAAAAAGCGTGGCCGCTCCCTGCCCAGCAACCCGGTCGATGTGGCCTCCAGCTTGGCAAGGCTCACTGCGGGCCTCAGCAAACAAGCAGCCACCGTGCCGGGCTTGGCGCGTGAGGTCTACAAGGTCAGCCAGAAAGCCAAAAGTGATGAAAACTACGTGTCCATTTTTCAAGCTCCGGACACCATTCTCAACAATACCATCACCGGTTCACGGCGTTTTGCCGCCCAGAGCTTCTCACTGCCGCGCCTCAAGGCCATCGCCAAAGCGTACGACTGCACTATCAACACCGTGGTGCTGTCCATGTGTGGGCATGCCCTGCGCGAGTACCTGATCAGCCAGCATGCCCTGCCTGATGAGCCCTTGATCGCCATGGTGCCCATGAGCCTGCGTCAGGACGACAGCACCGGCGGCAACCAGATCGGCATGATCCTGGCCAACCTGGGCACCCATATCTGTGACCCGGCCAATCGCCTGCGCGTGGTCAATGATTCCGTGCAGGAAGCCAAATCTCGCTTCTCGCAGATGAGCCCGGAAGAGATCCTCAACTTCACCGCGCTGACCATGGCCCCCACCGGCCTGAACCTGCTTACCGGGCTGGCGCCGAAATGGCGAGCCTTCAACGTGGTGATTTCCAACGTGCCCGGCCCGAAAGAGCCGCTGTACTGGAACGGTGCCCAATTGCAGGGCATGTACCCGGTTTCCATTGCCCTGGACCGCATCGCCCTGAATATCACCCTGACCAGTTACGTGGACCAGCTGGAATTCGGCCTGATCGCCTGTCGCCGCACCCTGCCCTCCATGCAACGACTACTGGATTACCTGGAACAATCCATCCGCGAACTGGAAATCGGCGCGGGAATTAAATAGCCACGCCGAGCGCCAGACGCTTGATGCCTGACGGGTCGGGCGTCCGGTATCTGGCATCGAACGAGCAACCATGGCAACCGATCTGAAACGCATCACCCGAGGCGAGCTCATCTGCTGGCAATTACGCCATCGCGGGCAAACGGTGGTGATCGCCGAACAAGGCGCCCAGGTGCTTGAGTACGGCCGTGACGACGAACCGCCCATTCTCTGGCTCAGTGAACAGGCGGCGTACTATATTGGCCACGGAGTCCGTGGCGGTGTGCCAGTATGCTGGCCCTGGTTCGGCGCGCTGGAACGCAACCCGGAGAGCGTGGCGCAGCAGTACACCCTCAGCAACCCCCCGGCCCATGGCCTGGTCCGCCAACAACCTTGGCAACTAGGCGAGCAACACCTCGACGACGATCAGGCGCAGCTGGTCTTCCAACTTGCAGAACACGCCGACCGCCAGCACTTGCCCCCGGTCACGCCGACCCTGACGGTGGCCCTCAGTAATACCGCTCTGACCCTCACCTTGAGTAACCATAATCACGGCGACCACCCTGTAACCATCAGCCAGGCCCTGCACAGCTACCTGGCGGTGGCCGATAGTCGGCAAGTCACCGTGCAAGGGCTGACGCAATCGCCCTACGTGAACGCCCTGGCAGACTGGCAAACCCGTCAGGACACCCAACCGCTGCAACTTGATCAGGAAACCGACCGCCTTTACCTGCAGCTGCCCGCACAACTGCAGGTAATGGACCCACTCTGGCAACGGCAAATCCAGCTGAGCTGCCGGGGCAGCCGTTCTGCGGTGGTCTGGAACCCCTGGATAGAAAAAAGCCAACGCCTCAGCCAGTTTGCCCCCGATGCGTGGCAGCGCATGCTGTGTATCGAAACCGCCCGAGTGCTGGATAACGTGCTCACCCTGGCCCCCGACGAGCACCATGAAATGGCCGTGGAGATCATGACAATTCAGTGATTTCGGGCTTGAAAAGTGCCGGGAAAAAGGGGTGGTGCAATCAGAAAAAGGGGAGTAGAGTCAGAAGTGGCTGCGAATTATGGCCGTGGATTGTTTTGGTAGTTGTCTTCCCTGCGTGAAGCTGAAGTTGTCTCCGAACACCGCCCAACATGGTTTGCAAGCAACACCCTAAGTAATAGATTTTGAGGTATAGATTCACATGGCTACAGGTACTGTGAAGTGGTTTAACGAGTCCAAGGGTTTTGGTTTCATTTCCCAGGACGATGGTGGTGCGGACGTATTCGTTCATTTCAGCGCAATTACCGGTTCAGGCTTCAAAACCCTGGCCGAGGGTCAGAAGGTTTCCTTCGAGATCCAGCAGGGCCCAAAAGGTCCGCAGGCTGCTAACGTCGTTGCTGAATAAGCAACCTCGCTAGTACGGAAAAACCCGCTTCGGCGGGTTTTTTTGTGTCTGGAAAAAAGAGACGCTTCGCGCCACGCACCCTTTTTCCGTAGGAGCGGCGCTCGAGCCGCGAACTGACGCCCCTTACCAAGACACCTTCACGGTTCAAGCGCCGTTCCTACATGTATTTCAGCGATCGCTAATTGTTGCGGCGACGAATGCCACGCAATCTCCCCCTCATGGACGATAAATTTTATGGTAGGGATTTGAGAAAAGGCCGGTACTCGCAAGCCAACAGTATCTACCACATCACCACTGTCACTCGAGCACGCCACGACTGCTTCTCAAACTACCTTCGTGCTCGCGAGGTTTGCCGCTGTATTCACCGCTCGGATCAACTCGCCGCCAGCACCACATTCTGTTTTGTAGTCATGCCCGATCATTTGCACTGGTTATTCATGTTGGGTCAGCACTACTCCCTGTCTCACACCGTCAACATGGTTAAATCCCATTCTTCACGTCGGTGTGGGATGTCTATATGGCAAAAGGGATATCACGATCATGCTCTTCGGGAAGAAGAACCCATCAAAGACGTAGCCCGCTATATCGTGGCTAATCCATTACGGGCGCAATTGGTTAACCGGATCGCCGATTATCCATACTGGAATGCAGCCTGGCTGTAGGAGCGGCGTTTGAGCCGCGAACCGAGCGTCGCGAAGAAATGCTTTTCCAAGACGCTTCGCGGCTCAAGCGCCGCTCCTACGGCAGGTTTAGAGGGCCGCTTAGTAAATCGAACACGCTCAGGGTTGATATAACGGTTGGTCGAGGAGGTGCTTGCGTTCGCGCCAGTCGGGCATGCGGGCGTCCATGAGGGAGTGGAAGCCGGGGCCGTGATCCATGTGCTGGAGATGACAAAGTTCGTGCATGACCACGTAATCCAGCGCCGCAGGCGGGTAATGCAACAGGGCCATGTTCAGGTTGATGTACCCCTTTGCCGACAGCGAACCCCAACGGGTGCGCATCTTTTTCACCCGCAATACCGGGCGGGCATAGCCTTGCCCGGCAAACCAGCCGAACTGCCGCTCGATGCTGTCGGCAAACAAGGGCTTGGCCTGCTGTCGCAACCAGTGTTCCACCGCCTGCTGTACTGCCGCCTCGCTGTCCGGCTCGGCAACCCTCACCTGTAGATAGCCGCCAGCCACACTCACCGACGACCGCCCTGCAGAGACATCCAGGATCAATGGTTGGCCCCGGAACACAATGCTGCTGCCATCCTGCCAGCGTTGCCGGGGGCGACTGGCCTGGCGCTGTTGTTGATCCCTGATCCACTGGCGACGGCTGTCCACAAAAGTCTGGACCATGCGCAGGGGCGCCCGTTGTGGCGCGCGCACCTGCACACGCCCGTCTTCCAGAACACGCAGTTCCAGAGAGCGGCGTTTGCTGCGAATCAGTTCGTAATCGGTCATTGAAGGAGCAAGTTTAAAGTTGAAAGTTCAACGGCGCGATAAGCGCCGCATGACTCTGATACCCCATACCCGCGAAACCGTTTTTGGTTGACGCGCGGGCAATAACGTTGCCGGTTGGCAAAGTGATCATACGCGTTTCAACTTTGAACTTTGAACTTTCAACTACTTCTTTCCATCTCTTTATCCAGCTGCTGGCTGACCGCATCTGCCGGTGACGCATAGGGCGCCAGCCACTGGTACAGCACCGGGATGATAAACAGGGTGAGCACGGTGGCAAACAATAGCCCGCCGAGAATCACCACACCAATGGTAAAGCGGCTTTCCGCGCCAGCACCGGTGGCCAGAACCAACGGCACGGCACCGAAGATGGTGGAGACACCGGTCATCAATACCGGGCGAAACCGCACGATGGCGCCTTCATAGATCGCCTCTTTGACACTGCGGCCCTGGTCGCGCAACTGGTTAGCAAACTCCACGATCAGAATACCGTTTTTCGCCATCAGCCCCAGCAACATGATCATGCCAATCTGGCTATAGATATTCAGGCTGTCGCCGGTAACACTAATGGCGATCGCCGCTCCAGCCAGCGCCAGCGGCACCGTGAGCATGATAATCAGCGGGTGAATCCAGCTTTCAAACTGCGCCGCCAATACCAGGAACACAATCACCAACGCCAACGCAAAGGTCACAAGAATGGCCGATGCCGATTCCTGCAGCTCCTCGGCCATACCCTTGTAACCGATCCGTGCTTCCAGGGGCAGACGCTCTCGAGCCTGATCTTCCACATAGCGCATGGCGGTGGCCAGGTCATAGCCATCGGCCAGATTGGCGGACAGAGTGATGGCCGGCAGACGGTCCACGCGGCGCAATTCTGGCGCATCCCCGGTGGTGGCCAATTCCACGACGCTGGAAAAAGGCACCAACCCACCACTGCCACTGCGCAGGTAGATTGGCAACACATCCTCCGGCACTTCACTGGCACTCTTTTCCGCCTCCAGCAGCACGTCGTACTCGCGCCCCCGATCCACATAGGTGGATACGGTCAGGGTGGCAAACATCGCCTGCAGGGTTTCCCCCACATCGGTGGCGGTAATGCCCAGATCCGCCGCCCGTTCACGGTTCAGGTTCACATCCAGCTGTGGCTGGGTTTGCTCAAAATCCGTGTCGATACTGGTCAGGTTCGGGTTTTCGTTCAGGGCCGCCATCAGGGTTTCGCTCCAGGCCAGCACCTGCTCGTAGTCCGGCCCGGCGACCACCACTTCCAGCGCCTGGTCGAAAGCGCTTTGGCCCAGCCCCGGCGGGTTCACTGCGAAGGCCCGCAAACCGGTGACCTGGGACAGCTGGCCGCGCAGCTCACCGACAATTTCCTGCTGGGTGCGATCACGCTCTTCCCAGTCTTTCAGGCGCACGATGGTAAACGCCCGTTCCGGCACGCCACGAAAACCGACAATGGCCAGCACCCGCTCTGCTTCACCGTTTTCCACCAGGGGCATGAGAATTTTTTCCACCGCCTGGGTGTGGTGCGCGCCGTATTCCACCGTGGAGCCCTGGGGCGAGGTGGCAGGAATAATAAAGACGCCCCGGTCTTCCGTGGGCGCCAGCTCCTGGGGCAACTGCCGAAACAACAGCGCCGCCACCAGACACAACAGCACGCAACCTACCGCCAGCGGCCAGGGGCTTTTCAACGTCCGTTGCAGGCCGTTGGCGTAGGCCTGATTCAAGCGCGTCAGGCCCCGCTGCAGAAAATTGTTTTGCCCCTGCAGCTCCTTGCGGCTGTGACGATGCAGCCACCGCGAGCACAACATGGGCGCCAGACTCAGGGCCACGATGCTGGATATAATCACCGCTGAGGCCAGGGTAAAGCCGAATTCGCTGAACAGCCTCCCCACGTCGCCGCCCATAAAGGAAATGGGCACGAACACCGCCACCAGCGTCAGCGTGGTGGCCACCACGGCAAACGCCACCTGCCGGGCACCCAGGTACGCCGCCACCAGCCGCGACTCGCCTTCATCGATGCGCCGCTGAATGTTTTCCAGCATCACGATGGCATCGTCCACCACCAGGCCAATGGCCAGAATCAGTGCCAACAGGGTTAACACGTTGATGGAGAAATCCATCATGCCGAAACCGATAAAGGCGCCGATCACCGACACCGGAATGGTCACCGCCGGGATCAGGGTGGCGCGCAGGTTGCCAAGGAAGGCGAAGATCACCGCGATCACCAGCACCACGGAAATCCCCAGAGTAATTAGTACCTCACGGATGGAGGCACGGATAAACAGGGACTCATCGGAGTTAATATCCAGGTGAATATCCGCCGGCAGGCTGTCGCGCACCGCTACGATTTCTTCGCGCACCCGGTCCGACACCGCCACGGTATTGGCCTTGGATTGGCGCACCACGCCCAGCCCGATGGCGGTTTCGCCGTTGGCACGCAACACCGAATCATCGTTTTCCACGCCCAGCGCCACCCGCGCCACATCGCCCAGCCGCAGCAGGTAATCACCCTGCCGGCGGACTACCAGATCCTCGAATGCCTGCACCGTGGCCAGGCGATTGTCCGCCCGAATGGTGAAGCCGCGGGATTCAGATTCCAGCTTGCCGGCGGGCAGTTCCACGTTATTGCTGCGTAGCGCCTGTTCGATATCGGTAACGGTGACCTGGTTGGCCGCCATGCTCTGGCGATCCAGCCACACGCGCATGGCATACCGACGCTCACCGCCAATAATCACTTCCGACACGCCGTCGAGCACGGCAAAGCGGTCCACCAGCGACCGTTCAGCAAAATCCGTCAGCTCCTGGGGCGCCAGCGTACTGCTGGTCAGGGTCACCCAGATAATCGGCCGGGCATCCGCATCGGCCTTGGCAATTACCGGGGTTTCCGCTTCTTCAGGTAACCGGTTCAAGACCCGGGACACCGCATCACGCACGTCATTGGCAGCGATATCCACATCCCGTTCCAAGGTGAATTCCACCGTGGTCCGGGCCGAGCCCAAACGGCTGCGCGATTCGATCTTACGCACCCCTTCGACCCCGGAAATCGCCCCTTCGATCACCTGAATAATCTGCGTATCAATCACCTCCGGCGCGGCGCCGGCATAGTCCACACTAATCGACACTTCCGGCGGGTCGATATCCGGGTATTCCCGGATCGGCAATTTCATCAAGGCGCTAACGCCAAACACCACGATCAGCAGGCTGATCACGGTGGCAAAGACCGGCCGCTTGATGGAGACATCCGACAGAATCATGCAGCCGCCTCGGTGGTGGCCGGGCCATCCGCTTGCGAGTCACCGGATGGGTCGTCTACTGCCGGTGCCGGGTTCAACAACACCCGCTGTCCAGGCAACAGCGCCTCCGGATCCTCGATCACTTTTACCGGCTGGCTGCTGCCCAAACGGGAATGGCCGTTGACGATCACATCCGGTTTGTTGGTCAAGCCGCTGGTCACTTCCACCCAACCATCGCGGCGCCCACCCAGGGTTATCGGGTGGCGCTGGGCGCGATTATCCGGGCTCACCGTGAACACATAACTCTGCGCGCCTTGGGTGATGACCGCTTGCTCCGGCACCAACAGCGCGGCCCTTTGAGCCAACTGCACAGACACCCGCAAAAACTGGCCGGGCAGCAATTGTCCCTGGAGGTTATTCAGCCGGGCGCGCACGGTCAGGCTACGGCTACTGCTGTTCACCCGAGAATCGAGATGGGTAATGGCGCCTTCAAAAATCTGGTCTTCAAATGCCTCATTGCGCGCCTGCACCGGCAGGCCTACGGATAGCTTGGCCAGATAGCGTTCGGGGATCTGAAAATCTACTTCCACATGGCCCAAGTTATCCAGGGTCGTCACCGGGTCACCAGTGCGCAAATAGGCCCCCGAATCCACCTGCCGCAACCCCAGCACCCCGGCAAACGGGGCGCGAATGGTGTGGTCGTTGAAATTGGCACGGGCCACGTTGCGACTCGCCTCGGCCGCTTCCAGGGTGGTGCGGAATGTATCCACTTCGGACTGGGAAATGGCGCGCCGTTCCACCAGCTGCTGACCGCGGCGGTAATCCGCCTTGGCGCGCTGGTATTCAGCTTCCGCCCGGGCCAGTTCGGCACGGGCGTTGCGATCATCGAGAGTCACCAGCAACTGGCCACGAGTGACCTGCTGGCCCTGCTGAAAATGAAGCTCGGCTACACGGCCGGGCACTTCTGCCAACAATACAACGGCCTGGGCTGCGCGGGCGGTCCCCACGGCTTCCACCCGGTCATACAGGGGGCGCTCAATGCTCGGAGCCAGATTCACTACTGTAGGCGGGCGGGTTCCCATGGGCGCCTGCTCAGCCGGCCACAGCCACCAAGCCCCCATTCCCACCAGTGCAACCAGCACCAGTCCCGCGATAATCCGCGCCATGCCATTCTCCGTTATGCTGATTCAAGCCAAGTCTGATTCACGACAGGAAAGTCTAGCGTGCAATTATGCAAGGAATGCGTAACCGCTGCGTTAGTAGGAACAAATAAATTGAAGAGCGTTCATGTAAAGATCGTCAGCGGCGCGAAACACTGCCCCAGTGGAGTGAGGGCTCTAAGCCCCCCCCTAAAAAGAAAAAAACCCACCATGCTGGTGGGTTTTTTCTTTTCGTGCCGCGTGTTGCGTGAAGCGTGTTGCGTGAAGCGTGTTGCGTCTCTTTTACCGTGTTGCGTCTCTCTAAACCATTTCAGCGCGCATCTTCTTCTTGTCCAGCTTGCCCACGGAGGTGCGTGGCAGCTCGTCCACAAAGACTACCCGGTCAGGGATGCCATAGCGGCTGATCACGCCTTTGTCGGCATAATCGCCAACCAGCGCCTTGATGCTATCTTCATCTGTATCACCGCTCTTCACCACGAGTGCCACCGGACGCTCGCCCCATTTTTCATCGGGAACGCCCACCACGGCACACTCACCCACACCGGGGTGCTGCAGCACCAGGCCTTCCAGGTCGATGGAGGACACCCACTCGCCACCGGTCTTGATTACGTCCTTGATGCGATCGACGATTTTCAGCCAGCCATCATCCGACATCACCGCCACGTCACCGGTATGCAACCAACCGCCGTGCCACAGCTCTTCGGATTTGTCGGGATCATTCAGGTAACCCTGAGTCAGCCAGGGTGCGCGCACGACCACTTCCCCCTGGCTTTTATTGTCATGGGGCACGTCGTTCATTTCACCATCGACGATGCGTATCTGCACCATGGCCACCGGGCGACCGGTGCGAGTGCGGTAATCCGCCTGGGTTTCCAGGTCGGCATTCTCCAGTTCCGGGGTCAGCTGCGCCAGGGTCAGCAGTGGGCAGGTTTCGCTCATGCCGTAACCGGTATAGATATCGATGCCACGTTCCAGCGCCCCCATGGCCAGCGCCTTGGGCAGGGCCGAGCCACCGATGATCACCTTCCAGCCGCTCAGGTCGATGCTCTTGGCCGCTTCCGCCTGCAACAGCATTTGAATAATCGTGGGTACACAGTGTGAGAAGGTGACCTTGTGGGTTACCAGCAATTTCAGCAGGGTGGCCGGTTCATAACGCCCTGGGTACACCTGTTTCACCCCCATCATGGTGGCCATGAACGGGATGCCCCAGGCGTGCACATGGAACATGGGCGTGATCGGCATGTAGACATCGTCTTCGTTGAAACGCCCCTGCCCCACGCCAGCCATGGTGTTACGGCCGGCGAAGGTATGCAGCACCAGCTGACGATGGGAGAAATAGACTCCCTTGGGCAGGCCGGTGGTTCCGGTGGTGTAGAAGGTCGTGGCGCGGGTATTTTCGTCCAGCTCGGGAAAATCGTACTGGGCCGGCGCCTTGGCCAGCAGCTCTTCATATTCACCAGCCAGCGGCAGGCTGTCGCTACCCTTTACGCCATCGTCGTCGAGCAGGATATAAGTCTTTACCGTCTCGACTCGGTCTTTCAGCTCTTCCAGGATCGGCAGGAATTCGCTGTTGACCAGAATCGCATCATCTTCAGCATGGTTGATGGTGTAGAGAATCTGCTCCGGGCTCAGGCGCACATTCACGGTATGCAGCACTGCCCCCATCATCGGGATGGCAAAAAACGCTTCCAGGTAGCGGTTGGTATCCCAGTCCATCACCGCCACGGTATCACCGGGCTTCACGCCCTGCGCCGCCAGCGCCCCGGCCAGACGGTGCACGCGCTCGTTAAGGTCGCGGTAGGTGAACGTGCGATCGCCATAGGTAATCGTCTGGTCCGGTGCCTTGCGCACGCCGGCTTCCAGAATATGGTTGATGACCAGTGACGACTCCACCGCAGAGGCGCTGCGGGGGATGTTCAGGTGACTACTCATAACTTGCTCCGTTACCTTGTTATTCTGCCGTTCACGAGCAGGGAAAAACGGCTCGATTCTTCCTACCCATGAGTATGTGTGGCGCTCAAGACTGACACAGACCTCTGCACAGGTCATCCACGCTCAGGCCCATTAGGTTACAAAATACTACCCGCTGTAGACACCTTGTCTAGCTCACCTATTCAGCCCATTTTCCTGCCCCTTGGACATTTCCCTTCAAAGACAACTGGCCTTTTACAGAGGAACGGAGCCCCTGCAATAACCTTAAACATCCTATCAAGGATGGGTGAGATCCTTGGGGTCCAGCAGCTTTTCCAGCTCCTGACGGGACAGGCCAGACTGCTCTTGCGCCACATCCAGCACCGCCCGGCCACTGGCAAACGCTTCCTTGGCAATCTTGGCGGCTTTTTCGTAACCGATCACCGGATTCAGCGCCGTTACCAGAATGGGATTTTTGCCCACCCCTTCGGCCAAGCGTTCTTCATTGAACGTCATACCCTTGATCGCTCGCTCTGCCAGGTTTGTGCAGCTGTTGGCCAGCCATTCGGTCATATCCAGCACGTTGCTGGCCACCAGCGGCAGCATCACATTGAGCTGGAAGTTGCCACTCTGAGCGGCGATGACATTGGCCTGATCCAGCCCCATCACCTGCGTCGCCACCATGGTGGCAGACTCGCAAATCACCGGATTCACTTTACCCGGCATGATCGACGAACCCGGCTGGGTGGCCGGCAGCTGCACCTCACCCAACCCATGGATCGGCCCGGAGTTCATCCAGCGCAGGTCGTTGCTGATCTTCATCAGCACCACCGCCACGCCGCGCAGCGCGGCGGATAACGCCAGCGGACTGTCCAGCGCACTCTGCGCTACAAAGGGATGGGGCATGGCGCGAAAGGCCAGATCCGTTTCTTCGGCCAGGTGGCGGGCAAAGGTGTCGGCAAAATCCGGGTGGGCATTGATACCGCTGCCCACGGCCGTCCCGCCCTGTGGTACCGCCAACAGGTCATCACGGGCCCGCGCCACGCGCGCACAGGCATCCTGCAACTGCATGGCCCAGGTCTGCAGCTCCTGTTCCACAGTCACTGGCATGGCATCCATCAGGTGTGTACGCCCGGTTTTCACCGTGCTGCGGTGTTCCCGGGCGCGCAGGCCCAACTCAGCGATCAGCGTTTCCAGTGCCGGAATTAGCTGCTCGGTTACCGCCAACGCGGCAGACAGATGAATCGCCGTGGGGATCGTGTCGTTACTGCTCTGGCCCAGGTTCACATCGTCATTAGCATGAATTGACGCCCCGGCCTCATCGCACAGATGAGCGATCACCTCGTTCACGTTCATATTGGTACTGGTGCCGGAACCGGTCTGGAAAATATCCACCGGGAACTGGTCCTGGTGGTGACCTTCGAGCAAATCATTACAGGCGCCGACAATGGCCACCGCCTTGTCCTCTGATAACTCGCCCAGTTCACGGTTCGCTTGTGCAGCACAACGTTTGATCTGCACCACCGCCTGAATAAAACGCACAGGCAAGCACCGACCACTAATGGGAAAGTTATCCACTGCTCGCTGAGTTTGTGCACCCCAACGGGCGGCTACGGGAACCTGAATGTCGCCAAGGGAATCGGTTTCGGTGCGGGTTTCTGGATGGTGCGTGGACATGATCAGCCTCCTGCCAACAATAGAACCTGTGTTGTTTCATCATGGCATGGCGACAATGGGGATTCATTACAAGTCGGCCCGCCTCAGGCTTGAAGAGACAGCACAGTATCTGCCAAGTCCCCCGCCAGCTGCTGCAGTTCCTGCCTGTCGCCGGAACGTTGAGCGAACGCCCGCAACCCCATGACTTCACACTGCAGACGGCGCGCGAGCCGTTCCGGCTGATGGGCGGGATGGCCAGGATCACGAATCTGGCCTGCCGCTTTCGCCTCCGTAAAGGCTTCCCGGAAGATCGCTTCCATATCCGCCAGGCGCGTTTCAATTTTCTGCTGTAACGCCGGGGTTTCTGCTCCCGCTTCCAGCAGCCCCTTTACTAACATGCAGGCCCGGGAAGGCGGGTTGGTGTCGCGCAGCTTGCCCAGTTCGCGCAGATAGTCTGCCAGACCTTCAATGGGGGTTTGCTTGCCACGGAGATTGTCCAGGAAATCCTGACCCATGGTGCCTGCATACAAGTCCAGAGCCTGACTATAGAGCGACTCCTTGTTACCAAACGCGGCATAGATGCTGCCGGGGCGCATATCCAGCGCATGCTCGATGTCTTTGAGAGAAGTGGCATGAAAGCCTTTCTCCCAGAACAGGGTCACGGCCTTCTCGAGGCAATCTTGCCGATCATACGCCGCCATTCTGGGCATCTGTTATCTCCACCATGCAAACAATGAGGCAGTTTAACAATTTTTGAGCATTCACTCAAAAAAGGTATTGCAGTCGCTCATACACGTGTTAGGGTAATGCCGTTATTGAGCGATCACTCAAATAAAGACATCGCTTACCCCGGCTGATCCAAAGGAGGACACCATGACCGATTTCACCCTGCACACCGAAGAGACGGCCCCCGAAGCCAGCCTGGCGCTTTTGAAAGAATCGCAGAAAAGCTTTGGGATGATTCCCAATCTGCATGCCGTTATGGCGGAAGCCCCCGGCCTGCTGGAGGGCTACCAGAAACTGCATGCTCTATTCCTGGAGACCAGCTTTACCGATGAGGAAGTGACCGTGGTCTGGCAAACCATTAATGTGGAACATGCCTGCCACTATTGCGTCCCAGCGCATACCGGCATTGCCAAATCCATGGAAGTGGACGACCGCATTACTGATGCCCTGCGAGACAAAACGCCGTTGCCCACAGACAAACTGGAGGCCCTGCGGGATTTCACGTTATCCGTGGTGCGTGATCGCGGTGAGGTGAACGATGCCGCCGTCAAAGCCTTCCTCGACGCGGGTTTTGAAAAACGGCATATTCTGGAAATAATTCTCGGCCTGTCCCAGAAAGTGATGAGCAACTACACCAATCACCTGGCAAACACGCCGGTGGACAAGCCCTTCAAAAAGTTTGAATGGCATGCGGATGGTGCACCCACTTCCTGAACAAGGCCTTTCTTGCCCCACCACTAACGGTGGGGCAATGCTCCCACCGATTGCCCTCGCCCGAACCTCTCCATACCGACAAGCCCCCCCCCAAAAGATCCGCGCGATTAAAGCCTGTGGCATTTCGTCAGTGTAGCTATTGGGGTTGCTTATTTTCCAATACAGAAAGACGAGAAAATCCGCCCGAGCAGATCGTCCGCTGTGAACGTCCCGGTGATTTCCTCCAGCGCTTTTTGGGCAGCGCGCAGGTCTTCGGCCAGCAGCTCGCCGGCGGCATGGCCATGCAGTTGTCGCTCACCGCTATCCAGCGCCACTAGCGCCTGCTCCAACGCAGTGATGTGGCGGCGCCGGGCGGAGAAACGACTTTGCCCTTCGCCCTGGTAGCCAGCGGCATCTTTCAGGTGGCTACGCAGCGCCTCCAGTCCGTCGCCGCTGACGGCTGAAATGACAAACGCACCATCCTCACGCTGACCGGCCGGCAGACCGGACAAGTCCGCCTTGTTAAGCACCACGGTGACAGGCAAATCCAGGTTTTCTAACTGTTGCTGGCTTTGTGGGAGCAGACTGTGGATATCCCGGGTATCGTCCTCGCTATCGCGGGAATCCACCATCACCAACAATCTGTCTGCCTTGCGCATTTCCGCGTAGGCACGACGAATGCCTTCCTGTTCCACCACGTCAGCGCTGTCACGCAGGCCGGCGGTGTCGATCAGATTCAGGGGCATACCATCCAGCTGAATGGATTCACGCAGTACATCTCGGGTCGTACCGGCAATGTCGGTGACAATGGCGGCGTCAAAACCCGCCAGAGCATTCATCAAGGAGGACTTGCCGGCATTGGGTTTACCTGCGATCACCAGGGTCATGCCTTCGCGTACCAGTCGCCCCTGATTGGCTTCATCCAACACGCGCAGACACTGGGTTTGCACTTCGGTCAGGTCGCTAGCCACCTTGCCGTCGGACAGGAAATCAATTTCCTCTTCCGGGAAGTCGATGGCCGCTTCCACATAGATGCGCAGCCCAATCAGCGCTTCGACCAGCTGGTTCACTTCATCGGAAAACACCCCCTGCAAGGAATGCAGGGCCGCTCGGGCCGAGGCGGTGGTGCCAGCATCAATGAGATCCGCGATAGCTTCCGCTTGGGTCAGATCCATCTTGTCGTTGAGGAAGGCACGCTGAGAGAACTCTCCGGCACGGGCCTGGCGGGCGCCGGCGGCAATGCAAGCGGCCACCAACATGTCCAGAATCACCGGACCACCGTGGCCCTGCAGTTCCGCCACATCTTCTCCGGTAAAGGAATGCGGGGCCGGAAACGTGATAACCAGGCCTTCATCGAGAGTCTCACCGGCTTGATCCCGAAAGCGTCGAAAGTGCGCCACCCTGGGCGAAAGTGATCGCTCACCAACAATGACAGAGGCAATGCTCAAAGCCTGTGGGCCGGAAAGACGAACCACACCCACACCGCCCCGACCGGGAGCGGTGGCAATAGCAACGATGGTGTCTGGGGAAGCAATGTGCATAAGGAGATTATAGAGAGCACCGAACGCTTGATGCCAGATGCCGGACAGAAAAGAAAAAAGCCGATCTCTCGACCGGCTTCATTCTGTCTTGCATTCCGCGTATCGGGCGTCAGGCCTCTTTTTCAATCTTGCGGGTAATAATCCACTGCTGGGCAATGGACAAGATGTTGTTAGTCAGCCAGTACAGCACCAGGCCGGCCGGGAACCACAGCATGAAGACCGCAAAGATCATCGGCATCCATTTCATCACCTGCGCTTGGGTCGGGTCCGCCGGTGTCGGGTTCAAGCGTGTCTGCAGGAACATCGACGCACCCATCAGGATCGGCAGTACAAAGTACGGATCCATCACGGACAGGTCGTTGATCCACAGGAAGAACGGCGCCTGGCGCAGCTCAACGGACTCCAACAGCACATAGTACAGAGCAATAAACACCGGCATCTGCACGAGCATGGGCAAGCAGCCGCCCAGCGGATTGATCTTTTCCCGCTTGAACAGATTCATGGTTTCCATCTGCTGCTTCTGCTTGTCGTTCTTGTTCTGCTCCTTAATGCGCTGCATTTCCGGCGCAACTTTGCGCATCTTGGCCATGGAACGATAACTGGTGGCACTGAGCTTGAAGAAGATCGACTTGATAATGAAGGTCAGCAGGATGATTGCCACACCCCAGTTCCCCACACCGCCACCGATGTCGATATCCATACCGAACACGGACACTTCCCCGCTTTGCAGGAACACTAGCAGGGCAAAAATGGGCTGAGAGATAAACCACAACCAACCGTAATCCACAGTCATGTTCAAACCGGGGCTAATCGCTTCCAGGTTGTCCTGCTGTTTGGGACCGGCATAGAACTCGGCATACAGCACCGATTCTTCACCAGGCTGCACAGTGGTATTCGGAGAAACGAATCGCAGCAGGTACTGATCGCGGGATTGCAGGTACACACTGGAGTAATGGTTTTTCTGTTTGGCGTCGGGAATCCAGGCAGACACAAAGTAATGCTGCACCATAGCAAGCCAGCCGCCTTCCACGGTTTGATTCAGCTTGACGTCATCTTCGCTCATGTCATCAAACGTGAGCTTGTTGTAAGGCTTCTCAGTGCTCCAGTACGCAGCACCCAGGTAGGTCGGCATGGGGGCGAAGCCAGCCTTGGAGAGCCCGGGGTCATCGCTGCCGTCGCGCTTGATCTGGCCATACAAAGCGCCTGTCCAGGGAGCGTTCCCCTTATTGCGGACGATATGGCTGACGCGAACCAGGTAGCTTCCTTTTTCGAAGGTATACCGCTTGATGATTTCAGCGCCGTTGTCCTGAGTCAGGGTCAGGTCAACGTTTAGCTCGTTATCCCCATCAGCAAGCTGGTAGCTCTGCTTTGCGCTGCTCCAGTGCGGACGCCCTTTGCTGGAGTCCGTGCCGTTCTTGCCTACCAGCCCGCTCTGAGCCACATAGGTGCCATTGCTGTTCTGGTCCATGAACACAAAGGGCTGATCGGGGGTATCGATATGCTTGGGATAATCAGGCAATGCCAAGCGAACGATATCGCCGCCCACCGGATTGATTTCCACACGCAGTACATCGGTGTTGACTTCGATCCGTTCGGAAGTGGGAGTAGTTTCAGCAATGTCCGATGATGCAACCGTTGGCTGATCGCTATCGGCCTGGGCCGCAGGAATGCTGTTATCGGTTTCCGGCTGTGCCGCAGGTAAATCCGCACCATTTGCGGATGAAGGGCTACCTTGCTCTGCCACCTGCTCAACAGGGACAGGGGTTGCCGAGTCTGCGTGATCCTGTTGCCAAGCCTGAATCATCAGGTAAGAGACAACGGCAATACCGGTAATAACTAGGGCGCGCTGGATTTCCATAAGAGGCTTATCTGTGGCGTGAAAAACGGGCCGCAGTTTCTCAAGCTTGCCGGCACTTAGCAAGCAGCTTGTCAAATAGCCGGGTGATATCGCGGGTAACCTGATCGGGATCCGGGTTCTCGATACGCCCCCGAACCAGCAAAATAATATCGAGGCCAGCCAGTTCCTGCTGTCGGCAGCGAAACTGTTCGCGTACCCGGCGTTTGATTCGGCCACGGTCTACGGCGCGTTTGGCGCGCTTACGGCCAATCACCAAGCCCAGTCTGGGCTGCGGTTGGGTATTTCGGGTTACCAGAAGCAGATAACTGCCAAGGCCAACCTTCCATTGAGGTTGATCAAAGACGGTTTGATACTGGGAACCGGTAAGAAGGCGATGTTGGCGGGTAAAGGCCTGTGATATTGGCACTGTTACCTCAGCCAGGAAGGCAAGGTAAAACGGTTGGCTTATGCAGCCAACCGCTTACGGCCCTTGGCGCGACGAGCGGCCAGGATTTTGCGGCCATTTTTCGTGGCCATACGAGCACGGAAACCGTGAGCACGTTTGCGCTTGAGTACGCTTGGCTGGAATGTGCGTTTCATGGCGTCTTCCCCATGGATTAGACAGCGATTAGAAGGGCGGCAAGTCTAGGGAACCTGAGGGGTTGTGTCAACGCGCTTTTCAGCCTGCTCGAAAGAAGAAAAGAAAAGACTGTTAATAGATTTTATATATTTAAGTATTTATTGATTGTAGTAGTAGTTATAGGGGAGCCCATTTTTTGTGGGTAAGCCTTGAAATCTCTTATATTTCAGTTACCTGGAGCAATGATAACTTGCGTATTACTGTGCGTAAGTGTTGGGGGCTGCGTGTGGACTAGCTGTCATTAAATGTGGGTATAAGTTGTGCCCCAGGTTATCCACCGGGTTGTACCGGTACCGGTTAACAGGGTTATGGCCCTAGTTATCCACAGAAAGTTGCGATCAAAAAAAGCCGGCTCTCCTGTGGATAGGTAGCCTTCTGTAGGGGTAGAATGGCTGGCTCGATAGCGGTTGTGTACGAATGGTTGAACCGCGATCACGACGAGTAATACATCAAGGAAATAAAGGCGGGTGCGTGTCTGAAGAGCTCTGGCAACGCTGTCTGACGCGACTCGAGGATGAGTTGCCGTCGCAGCAGTTCAACATGTGGATTCGGCCGCTTCAGGTGGCTGCATCTGCGGATGGTGCGGAGCTGACCTTGTTTGCCCCTAACCGTTTTGTGGTGGACTGGGTCCGCGACAAATACCTGGACCGCATCGGTGAGGTCTTGGGGGAGATGCAATCAGGTCCACTGCCCCAGTTGCGTCTGGAAGTGGGTTCCACCCGTGCTAGCACGCCCGTGGCGGCGTCTTTTAATGGTTCCGCTCCTGCTGCCGGCCATGGGCCGATAACCACGCCTGCGGTGGCTCCTGCGCCCCGTCAGCCGGAATCGGATACTCGGCCGCAGCCCACAGCGCTGGGCGGAGCCCGCAAACATCGCAGCAACCTCAATACCGGCTTTACCTTTTCCACCTTTGTTGAAGGCAAGTCCAACCGCATGGCGGCGGCGGCGGCCCAGCAGGTTGCCGAGAACCCGGCCAGCCACGGCTATAACCCGTTGCTGTTATACGGGGGGGTGGGCCTGGGTAAGACGCACCTGATGCATGCGGTGGGCAATGAACTGCTACGCCGCAACCCCAATGCCAAGGTGGTTTACCTGCACAGTGAGCGCTTTGTGGCGGATATGATTTCCGCTCTGCGTAACAAAACCATTAATGAGTTCAAGCGTTTCTATCGCTCGGTGGATGCGCTGCTGATTGATGATATTCAATTCTTTGCAGGTAAAGAGCAGTCCCAGGAAGAGTTCTTTCATACCTTTAATGCGTTGCTGGAAAATGGTCAGCAAATCATTCTCACCTGCGACAAGTTCCCCAAAGAAGTGGATGGCTTGGAGGAGCGCCTCAAGAGCCGGTTTGGTTGGGGCCTGTCTCAGCCCATGGAACCGCCGGAGCTGGAAACCCGGGTAGCGATCCTGAAGAAGAAGGCGGAAGAGGCGAAAGTAGATTTGCCCAATGACGCTGCGTTTTTTATCGCCCAGCGAATCCGTTCTAACGTTCGGGAGCTGGAAGGCGCGTTGCGCCGGGTGATCGCTCATGTGCGTTTTACCGGGGCGCAGATTGATATCGGCTTGATCAAGGAAGCGCTGAAAGATCTGATCGCGTTGCAGGCGCGGCAAATCAGTATCGATAATATTCAGCGTATCGTGGCCGAGTATTACAAGATCAAGATCAATGATTTGTTATCACCACGGAGGACGCGCTCTGTAGCGCGGCCCCGCCAGGTTGCCATGGCACTGTCGAAAGAGTTGACCAGCCACAGCCTGCCTGAGATTGGTGAGAATTTTGGTGGCCGGGATCACACCACTGTATTGCACGCCTGTCGCAAGGTGTTGCAGCTGCGGGAATCCAACCCGGAAATTGAAGAAGATTATCAGAATCTGTTACGGACATTGACGTCCTAATCGGGGTGGCGCTCTGTGGCGAGCAAGCCCAATAACCAGAACGGGAAAGCGCAATGAAATTCTCAATCAATAGAGAACAACTGCTCAAGCCGCTACAGCAGGTCGCCGCCGTGGTGGAAAAGCGGCAGACCCTGCCGGTACTGTCCAACGTATTGCTGGAAGTGGGTGATGGCCAGCTTTCCATGACCGGGACTGACCTGGAGCTGGAGCTGGTGGCGCGGTTGCCGCTTGAGGGTGAGCTGGAGCCCGGTGAAACCACCGTGCCTGCCCGTAAGTTGGTGGATATTGCCAAGAGCCTGCCGGCGGAAGCGGATATCCGCTTCGAGGTTGATGGTGAGCGCATGCTGGTTCGTTCTGGTCGTAGCCGCTTTACCTTATCGACTCTGCCCGCTTCAGAATTCCCGAATCTGGAAGAAGATGCCGCCGGTAGCAGCCTGGAAATGAAGCCGGATGTGCTGCGCGGTCTGATTGATCGTACTGCCTTTTCTATGGCGCAGCAGGACGTGCGTTATTATCTGAATGGCATGCTGTTCGAGCTAAAGCCGGGGCGTCTGCGTGCTGTGGCTACCGATGGACACCGCCTGGCTCTGTGCGATGCAGAGTTGGATGCGCCAGTGGAGGAAGCCTCGGTGATCCTGCCGCGTAAGGGGGTGATGGAGCTGTCCCGTATTCTAGGTGACAGCGGTGAGGCGGCTCGCCTGACCATTGGCCGCAATCATGTGCGCATTGTGGTGGGCGCCATCACCTTCACTTCCAAGCTGGTGGACGGAAAGTTCCCAGAATACGATCGGGTGATCCCCAAGGAAGGTTCCCGCAAGGTGGTTGCCGACCGCGAAACCCTGCGTCAGGCGTTGGCCCGGGTAGCGATTCTTTCCAATGAGAAGTACCGCGGTGTGCGAGTGCAGTTGTCTGAGGGAAGCTTGAGAATTGTGGCAAACAACCCGGAACAGGAAGAAGCGGAAGAAGAAGTATCCGTGGACTTCAACGGCTCGCCGCTGGAAATCGGCTTTAACGTGAGCTACCTGCTGGATGTGCTGAACACCATGGGTGGCACCCAGGCAGAGCTGGAAATGGGCGACAGCAATAGTAGCGCCCTGGTATTTGACCCAGAGAGTAAGGCAGCCGTGTATGTGGTTATGCCGATGCGCCTCTGAGTATGATGCGTCTTTCCGGGGTGGCCGCCATGGCTGCCCCGCCGTTGTTCTCCTCTCCCCTGTTTCTTTGCTGTTGTTCCCCTGATGCTTAGCCGCCTTCAATTGAGCGATTTCCGTAATTACGGCACCGCAGAGGTGGATCTGTCTTCGTCGCTGAATGTGATCCTCGGCGATAACGGCAGTGGCAAAACCAGTCTGCTTGAAGCGATTTATTTTATTGGTAGTGGTGGCCGCTCTTTCCGTGGCGGTCGACTGTCGCGCCTGGTGCGTGACGGCGCTGAGGCGGCGACGCTGTATGCAGAGGTGTTGGTTGCCGAGGATGTGCACCGGCTTGGAGTGCGTCGCACACCGGGCGGAATTGATGCTATCAAGCTCAATGGCCAGACTCCTAAAGCTCTGAGCGAAGTGGCGGCGCTGCTGCCCGTTCTGGCACTGCATCCCACGTCTGTGGAGCTGGTTTTTGGTTCTTCTCAGCTGCGGCGGCGGTTTATGGACTGGGGAATGTTCCACGTGGAACATCAGTTTATGCCCCTGTGGCGAGAGGGATCGGCGGCATTGAAGCAACGTAATGCCTTGCTGCGTACCGGTCGTCCGACCTCGCGAGAACTGGGCTTTTGGAATCAGCAACTGGCGCAGACTTCTGATAGAATCGAAGGGTTACGCAGAAGCTATCTGGCTTCGCTACAGCACGGTTTGGATGAGGTCCTAATGGTTCTGGCGCCCGAGCTGAAAATACGGCTCAGGCTGCAAACAGGGCTACAGAAAGACGAGTCTTACGCGCAGGCCCTGGATCGGCTGCAGCAGGATGATCTCCGGCGTGGTTTCAGTCAGGCTGGATTTCATCGCAGCGACATTCGCATTGAGAGCCACGGGGTTGTGGCCCGCGACCGTTTATCTCGTGGGCAGGCTAAATTAGTGGCCTATGGCATGGTGCTGGCCCAGCTACCGCTGATTAGTCAGGCTGGAAAGGTCTGCACCCTGTTGGTGGATGATTTGGCGGCGGAGCTGGATGAAGAACACCGTAATCAGTTGTTGGGTTATCTGGCCACCACGGGCCACCAGACACTGATTACAGCGTTGGATATGCCCCAGTGGGCAGCCATCGTGAATGACAATAACGCATTACAGGCGGTTGAGAGCAAAATGTTCCACGTGGAACATGGCAAGCTGCGACCCCTCACCGAGAGTAAATAAGGAAATACCATGGCGGAGAAAAATTACGATTCATCCAGCATTAAGGTGCTGAAAGGATTGGATGCCGTACGTAAACGTCCCGGCATGTATATCGGTGATACAGATGATGGCACAGGCCTGCACCATATGGTGTTTGAGGTCGTGGATAACTCCATCGATGAAGCACTTGCCGGGTTTTGCTCCGAGATCAAGGTGATTATCCACCCGGACGAATCCATGTCCATCCAGGATAATGGCCGTGGTATTCCCACCGATATGCACGAAGAGGAAGGGGTGAGCGCCGCCGAAGTGATCATGACGGTGCTGCACGCCGGCGGTAAGTTCGACGATAACACCTATAAGGTGTCCGGTGGTCTCCACGGTGTGGGGGTGTCTGTGGTGAATGCCCTGTCGGAAGAGTTGAAACTGACTATCCGTCGTAATGGCCAGGTCCACGAGCAAATTTATCATCACGGCGTACCCGCCAAACCGTTAGAAGTGGTCGGAACTACGGATTCCAGCGGGACAGCGGTGCACTTCCGCCCTTCCCCGGACACCTTTACCAATATCAAGTTTCACTACGATATCCTCGCCAAACGTTTGCGTGAATTGAGCTTTTTGAACTCTGGTGTGCGTATTCACCTGATGGATGAGCGCAGCGGTGACGAAGATGTGTTTGAGTATGAAGGCGGTTTGAGCGCCTTTGTTGCCTACCTCAACACCAATAAAACGGCGTTGAATCAGGTTTTCCATTTTAACTATGAGCGTGAAGAGGATGGCATCGCGGTGGAAGTGGCGATGCAATGGAACGATTCCTACCAGGAAAACATCTTCTGTTTCACCAACAATATTCCCCAGCGTGATGGCGGCACACACCTGGCCGGTTTCCGGGCCGCGCTGACGCGCACCATGAATAGCTACATGGACAAGGAAGGCTTCCTCAAGAAGGAGAAAGCCAACCCGTCCGGAGATGATGCCCGGGAAGGCCTGACAGCGGTGATTTCCGTGAAGGTGCCCGATCCCAAATTCTCCAGCCAGACCAAGGACAAGCTGGTCTCCTCCGAGGTGAAAAGTGCGGTGGAGCAAACCATGGGTGACCTTTTCCAGGATTATTTGCTGGAAAACCCGGGTGAAGCCCGCAGTATCGTACAGAAAATCATCGATGCGGCCCGTGCCCGTGATGCGGCGCGTAAAGCGCGGGACATGACGCGCCGCAAAGGGGCGCTGGATATCGCGGGTTTGCCTGGCAAGCTGGCAGACTGCCAGGAGAAAGACCCGGCGCAGTCCGAACTCTACATTGTGGAGGGTGATTCTGCGGGGGGCTCGGCGAAACAGGGTCGTAACCGTAAGAATCAGGCGATTCTTCCGCTCAAAGGGAAGATCCTCAACGTGGAAAAGGCGCGCTTCGACAAGATGCTGTCTTCCCAGGAAGTGGGCACGCTGATTACAGCTCTGGGTTGTGGGATTGGCCGTGACGAATACAATATCGACAAGCTGCGTTATCACCGCATCATCATCATGACCGATGCGGACGTGGATGGCTCTCACATCCGCACCCTACTGCTGACCTTCTTCTTCCGTCAGATGCCTGAGCTGATCGAGCGCGGTTATATTTATATCGCCCAGCCGCCTCTCTACAAGGTGAAAAAGGGCAAGCAGGAAACCTACCTGAAAGACGATCCGGCCATGGAAGAGTACCTCACCACCCTGGCCCTGGATAAAACCGGTTTGTACCCGGGCGATAGTGCCCCACCGATCAGTGGAGAGCCGTTGGCGAAGCTGATCGCCGAATACCGCAGCGTAATGAAAATTGTCGACCGCCAGTCCCGGGTTTTCCCTGAGGAAGTGCTGGAGCAGATGATCTATATGTCCTCACTCAGTGAAGAGTCGCTGAATGATGAGGCGGCTATGACGCAGTGGTGCGAGGTCCTGGGTAAACGTGTGGATGCCATCACGGATGCGACCCAGACGTTCACGATTACCGCCCAGCGTGATGAGGAGAGAGGTCTTTACTTGCCACGTGTGCAAGTACTTGCTCACGGTGTGCCCCGCGAATACAGGGTCACTCAGGATTTCTTGCAATCACCGGACTATCAGAAAATCAAAGCGCTGGGGGAAACCCTGGAAGGCTTGTTGGCTGAGGATGCGTACATCCAGCGTGGTGAATCACAACGGCCAATTCGCCACTTTGCACAAGCATTGGACTGGTTGATGGTTCAGGCGCGCCGTGGCACCAGTTTCCAGCGTTATAAGGGGCTGGGTGAGATGAATGCGGATCAGCTGTGGGAAACCACCATGGACCCGGAAAGCCGCCGTATGCTGCAGGTGACCATTGAGGATGCCATTGCCGCCGACCAGATCTTTACCTGCCTGATGGGTGATGATGTGGACCCTCGTCGTCAGTTCATCGAATCTAATGCCTTGCAGGTATCGAATTTGGATGTGTGAACGCCGAACGCCAGAAGCCTGACGCTCGAGGCTGAAACAAAAAAAGCGAACCCGCAGGGTTCGCTTTTTTTATGCGTCAGGCATTGAGCCTTTGGCGTCAGGCGTCTCTTTACACCAAAAAGTCGTCCAGGTTCGCACCTTTACTCAGTGCGTCCTGCAACCAGAGCGGACGCTTGCCGCGGCCGGTCCAGGTGTTGCTGCTGTTGTTCGGGTCGCGGAACTTTACTTTGGCTGGACGGCGCACGCCGGTTTTTTTCTTGGCGGCTTTCTTGCGCGTGGTCTTTTTCTTGTCGGCGGTATTTTTCAGCAGATCCTGGGGATCCACACCCAGATCCTTGGCCATTTTTTCCAGTACCGCCTGGGCATTTTTCAATTCGGCTTTACGCTTTTTGTCGAGCGCGGACTCTGCCTGTTTGATCAATTTTTCCAGTTCGTCTACAGACAGTTCGTCAAGATTAATGCTCATTGAGGTGCCCTTGTTTTAGGTCATTGAATAACGGAAAGGACTGTAATTATTTTAACGGGGCTTGGCAATATAGTGGGTTAAAAGCAAACAGAAAACGGCCAGATAAATCGATCATCGATAATATTCCAGCAGCCAGTGATTATAAAACCACCTAAAGCCGGTGCACTGATTAGCGCACCGGCTGTGTTCGGAAATAAAGACAGTGGGAAAAGGTGGAGCCTAGCCGGGATAATTATCCACAATCCATTGTTGTGCTTCGGCGGTGACTTGTTTGGCCTTTTTATTCTGTGTCTGTATCGGGGGACTGATACACAGTGTGATGGTGCCCGGGTAACGCACCCAGGTTCTGCGGGGCCAGCAGTTACCACTATTATGGGAGAGCGCAATGACGGGTACCCCCGCTTGCGTGGCCAGCATGCTGCCACCGTGATTGAACTTGCCGTGGGTGCCTGGCGGTTGTCGTGTGCCTTCCGGAAAAATAACCACACGAAGGCCACGGTTAAGACGCTGCTTCCCTTGAGACAACACCGATTTCAACGCGGCTTTGCCATCGCTACGGTTAATTCGGATGGGATTAAGCAGGGCCAGGCCCCAACCGAAGAAAGGTATCCACAACAGTTCTCGTTTTAGCACAGTGGACTGTGGGCTGATGAGGACTTGCAGGTAAAAGGTTTCCCAGCTGCTTTGATGATTGGCCAGCACGACACAGGGATCATCGGTCAGGTATTCCCGCCCTTCCACCTTTACCGTGATGCGGTTGAGGCGCTGGTCCAGCCACATGGCGAAACGGGTCCACTGATTGATAAACCGGTGGCGGGCGCGAAGCGGTAGGAGTGGGCCAATCAGAACACAGAGGAAACTGTGGAAAATACCGGCAAGGTTATACAGCACAAAAAACAGCGCGCTGCGGACCTTGATCGACAGCGACGGTGGCGCGTGCTGGGTCATGCCTAATCCTTCAAGGTGTGATCAACAAAGTCAGCCAGTGAGTCGTAAACGGCAACCGGGCCCAGGGATTCAGGTAGACCTTTTTCCAGTGTCTTGTTCCCTTTACCGGTCCGCACCAATACTGGTGCGCAATGGCGAGCGACTCCCGCTTCAAGATCCCTAAGGCTATCACCAATCAGGGGGGCACCGGTGACATCGCCATACTCGGTAACAATCTGGTCGATCAGCCCTGGTAGAGGCTTGCGGCAATCACAGCCGTCATCCGGGCCGTGGGGGCAGTAGAAAACCGTGCCCAGCGCCCCGCCCTGCTCTGCAACCAGTGCGTCTAGCCGGTCATGCATGGCGTTCAGGGTGGCAACGTCATAGTAGCCTCGAGCGATCCCGGACTGGTTGGTTGCCACGGTCACCGTATAGCCAGCCTTGCTTAAGCGAGCGATGGCCTCGATGCTGCCGGGGATGGGGATCCACTCGTCCACGGTCTTGATGTAGGCGTCAGAGTCTTCGTTGATGACCCCGTCGCGATCGAGAATGATAAGTTTGTTCATCGTTTGGCAGTCTGATCCCGGTTAAGTCGAGTTTAAAGTTCAAAGTTGAAACGCAATTGACCGGGGGGCTGCCCGCGTTCGCCAGTAATGGCGCGGACTTTGAGCTTCAAAATCGCACCACATTTGCCGCTCTTGTTCACTTTAAACTTTGAACTTTCAACTTATACCGATTCACCGGCAGGTTGCTTCGGTGGGTTATAAACAAAGGCCGCAGTAACTGCGGCCCAGTTTTGCGTTTTGCATGATGCGTCAGGCGTGTTGCGCCTCTCATTCCTGCAACAAACTGATATCCGCCACGTTCAGGAACAGGTCACGCAGGAATGCCAGCAGCGCCAGGCGGTTATTGCGAACTGCCTCATCCTCCGCCATTACCATGACGGTTTCGAAGAAGGCATCCACCGGTTCGCGCAGATCCGCGAGCAATTCCAGCACGCTGGCGTAATCACCGGCTTCCAGCAGTTCGTAGGATTGCTCAAAGGCACCAACCACCATATTGGTGAGTGTTTGTTCCGCTTCGTCCTCCAGCAGTGCACCGTCGATTTCCTCTGGCGGTGCGCTGTCCAGCTTGGCCAGAATGTTGGACACTCGCTTGTTAGCGGCGGCCAAGGCCTGGGCTTCTTCGCGGTGCTGGAAGGCCGCTACGGCTTTCACCCGGCGATCAAAATCCAGCGGCTTGCGGCAGGCGTCGTCAATGGCCAGCACAGAGAGAATCACCGGGGTGGCAATGCCCTGCTCCTGGTAGATGGCGCGGTAGCGACCCTTGATAAAGTCGAACGCGTCATCTACCTGGCTGGCATCAATGCGCTCACCCAGTTGTTCAGCGGCCTGGTCCAGTAACTCGCGCAGGTCCAGAGCCAGCTCATTCTCAATGATGATACGTAGCACACCCAGGGTGGCGCGACGCAATGCGTAGGGGTCTTTGGTGCCGCTGGGTTTCTGGCCAATGCCAAAGATGCCCACTAGGGTATCAATCTTGTCGGCCAGGGAAACGGCCATGCCGGTTTTGCTCTGCGGCAGGCTGTCGCCGGCGAAGCGTGGCAGGTATTGCTCATACAGGGCCTTGGCCACCTCTTCGGGCTGCCCTTCGCGCTGGGCCAGGTAGAAGCCCATGATGCCCTGCATGGTGTCGAATTCGCCGACCATTTCGCTGTTCAGGTCGGCCTTGCTCAGTTCACCGGCCAGTTTGGCGTTGGCGGCATCGCCGTCGATTTGTCCCGCAATCACAGCGGCGAGGCGACCAATGCGCTGGCACTTGTCGGCCACGGTGCCCAGCTGCTGCTGGAACACCACATTGGCCAAGCCTTCGGCGTGCTGGGCCAAGGTGCGTTTGCAGTCGTTATCATAGAAGAACGCAGCGTCAGCCAGGCGTGGTCGGATCACTTTTTCGTTGCCGTGAATTACCTGCTGGGGATCCTTGGACTGAATATTGCTGATGGTAATAAAGCGTGGCATCAGCTTGCCGTCGGCATCCAGTACAGAGAAGTACTTCTGGTGTTCTTCCATGGCGCTGATTAGAGCTTCCTGGGGCACCCGCAGGAAGTCATCATCAAAACTGCCCATCAGCGCTTCGGGCCACTCCACCAGCGCGGTGACTTCGTTAAGCAGGTCCGGGTCGATCTGGGCGACACCGCCGGCTTGTTTACCCGCCGCCAGGGTCTGCTCTTCGATCATTGCCTTGCGGCGATCAAAGTCCCCCAGAACGTGGCCGTCTTTCTCAATGCGTGCGGCATAATCGCCGGCGTTGGCCAGCTCGATGGCGCCGGGCGCGTGGAAGCGGTGGCCGTAACTGGTACGGCCGGATTGTAGATCCAGCAACTCGAAGGGAATCACCTCGTCACCGAACAGCGCGACCAGCCAATGGGCCGGGCGCACAAACTGTACCTTGCGCTTGCCCCAGCGCATGCGTTTGGGGATCGGTAGTTTCTGGATCGCCTGGGTGAAAAAGGCCGGGATCAGCTCGGCGGCGCTTTTACCCTTCTCGGTGATCTGTGCCACCAGACGCTCACCCTTGCCGGTGTCTTGGCGACCTAGCTGGTCCACGGTCAGGCCCAGTGAGGCGGCGAAGCCTTGTGCGGCTTTGGTGGGGTTGCCGTCATTATCGAAGGCTGCCTGCACGGCCGGGCCTTGGCGTTCGATATCGCGATCGGCCTGTTTTTCGTCCAGGTCGCGAACCAGCAGGGCCAGGCGGCGAGGCGCAGCAAAACGTTCCACGTCACCGTGGGCAAGGCCGGCTTCGTCCAGTTGGCGAACAAATTCATCGGTCAGTGCGGCACTCAGGGACGCCAGCGCTTTCGGCGGCAGCTCTTCGGTGCCCAGTTCAATCAGTAAATCCCGGGACATTATTGCTTCCCCTTTTTCTTTTGGCCGTCTTTCTGGGCCTGCTTGGCGGCTTTCTCATCCTGCTTTTGCAGCTCGGCCATCACTTCGTCGCGAATGGAATCATCCGCCATGGGGAAGCCCAGCGAACGGCGCTTGTCGAAATAGGCCTGGGCCACGGCCCGGGCCAGGGTGCGCACGCGCAGAATAAAACGCTGCCGCTCGGTGACCGAGATGGCCTTGCGTGCGTCCAGAAGGTTAAAGGTGTGCGACGCTTTCAGAACATACTCGTAGGCGGGCAGGGGCAGGCCTGCCGCGATCAGCTTGGTGGACTCGCCCTCGAACAGATCGAACTGCTTGAACAGTTCGTCAACGTTGGCGTGTTCAAAGTTGAACGTGGACATCTCGATTTCGTTCTGCAGGAATACATCGCCGTAGCTGACCTTGCCGAACGGGCCATCAGACCACACCAGGTCGTAGACTGAATCCACGCCCTGAATGTACATGGCCAGGCGTTCCAGGCCATAGGTGATTTCCCCGGTCACGGGATAACAGTCGATCCCGCCTACCTGCTGGAAATAGGTGAACTGGGTGACTTCCATGCCGTTGAGCCAGACTTCCCAGCCCAGACCCCAGGCGCCCAGTGTGGGCGATTCCCAGTTGTCTTCCACAAAACGGATATCATGAACCAGCGGGTCAAAGCCGAGCATGCGCAGCGAACCCAGGTATAACTCCTGGATGTTGTCCGGCGACGGTTTCAGTACCACCTGGAACTGGTAATAATGCTGCAGCCGGTTGGGGTTTTCCCCATAGCGGCCGTCGGTGGGCCGGCGGGATGGCTGCACATAAGCACTGTTCCAGTTTTCCGGGCCGATGGCTCGCAGAAAAGTGGAGGGGTGAAAGGTGCCCGCGCCTACTTCCATATCCAGCGGCTGTACAACGACACAGCCCTGCTCTGCCCAGTATTGTTGCAGGGCGAGAATCAGGCCCTGGAACGTTAAGATATCCGTTTGCGGTTGTTCCGCCATGGTGAATCCTGTTATTCGGTAATGGTGTTCCGGTATTAGATTGCCGCGCGAGATTGCCACGAAAGGCGCCAAGTATACCGGCCCGGCCCGGTCGGTGATACCGGTGGCGGGCGGCGGTTGCCGGGCGATTAGCACAGCAAAGCGAATCAAGAGGTGCCAGCATGAATGACCGTTGCCCCTGGTGTGGGGAAGATCCGCTGTATCAGCATTACCATGACCATGAGTGGGGCGTGCCCGACCATGATGACCGCAGCCTGTTCGAATGTTTGAACCTGGAGGGGGCGCAGGCCGGGTTGAGCTGGATCACGGTGTTGCGTAAACGCGACCATTACCGGCAAGTCTTTGATGGCTTCGACGCGGAGAAAATCGCCCGCTATGACGATGCCAAAGTGGCGACGTTACTGGCTGACCCGGGGATTATTCGCAATCGGCTGAAAGTGGCTGCCACTATTGGCAATGCCCAGGCGTACCTGACGTTGCGCGAGCAGGGGCGCACGCTGAGCGAATATTTGTGGGCTTTTGTCGACGGTAAACCACAGATTAACCGTTTCCGCTCGTTGAAAGAGGTGCCGGTGACCACCCCGGTGGCACAAGCCATGAGTAAGGACCTGAAGAAACGGGGTTTTCGCTTTGTGGGCCCCACCATCGTCTACGCCTTCATGCAGGCCACCGGCATGGTGAATGACCACCTTACTAGTTGCCCGCGGCACCGGGATTTAAGTTGAAAGCCTTCAAGTGACAAGCTTCAAGCGGCAACGCGAAACACGATGATAGTTAGGCGGAGAGGCATTACCCACGACCCTGTTTTTGAGCGCTGAGTCCCGCAACGTATCGACCCTGCAATCCAGTCCGAGTGTTGCAGCTTGTGGCTTTCAGCCTGCTCCTGAAAAAGTTGGTACATCCCTTGCTGAGGTTTCCTCTACAAGGAGAGTGTTATGAGCAGCAACAAACCGATAGCCATTATCAAAGCCGGCCACACCTATCCACAAATCAGCCAGCATTCTGGCGACTTTGATGATTGGATTGCCCAGGGACTGGGCCCGTCGACGCCGGTGATTCGGATAGACGCCACCAATGAACGTGCCCTGCCCGCCCCGGAATCACTGGCTGGCGCGGTGATTACCGGTTCTCATGCCATGGTTACTGAGGCACAACCGTGGATGCGCCAGCTGGCGCACTGGTTGTTTTCGACGGTTGAAGGGGGCTCGCAGCTGCCTGTGCTTGGTTTGTGTTTTGGCCATCAATTACTGGCTCAGGCGCTGGGGGGTGAGGTGGCGGATAACCCGTTGGGGATGGAAGTGGGAACCGTGCCACTGCGGCTTACCCCGGCGGGGTATCAGGATGCGCTGTTAGGGGCCATGGCAGGCCACCCGTGGGCGCAAGTGGTGCACAAACAGTCAGTGCTTACTCCGCCGCCGGGCTGCACGGTGCTGGCCAGTAATGGCCACGACGCCTGTCAGGCCTTTCGTTATGGGAAACAGGTGTGGGGGGTGCAGTTTCATCCGGAATTCAGCGCCGATGTGATGCGGGCCTACTTGCAGGCCCTGAGTGGAGAAGGAATCACCCAGCAACAGGTGGATGCGCATCTACAGGATGTGCGCGAATGCCATGATGCCAGCGGCATCCTTGCGCGCTTCGCTCAGCTCACCCTGGCGGAGGTGGCGTAGCGACATTTTGCCGTAGGAGCGTCGCTGGCGGCGCGATCACCCAGGTACGCGTCACGAGGAGCGAGAAACGAAAACCTGCCGTTCTCGGTTTGCGAATGTTGACTGTCGAAACTCGTTTCTCGCAACCCGATATTTTTGTGATCGCGCCGTCCGTGACGCTCTTGCCGATCGACGGGCTACTTATTCGAGTTCCCGAACACCGCACCAATCAGCGCACTACCCTGCTGCATGGGGTTCTGACGGATCAGGGTTTCCTCATCGCCGATGCGGGTGTAGAGCGAATCCATACTGGTAGTGATCACGTAGTCTTCCAGATCCAGATTTGGCTTGTTAGTAAGTGGTAACTTATTATAGGCCCCCAGCAACGTCTGGTATTGGTCGTAGAATCCGGTCTTGCGCAGGTTGTCTTCCACGATTGGCGCAAAGCGTTGGCGCAGGGCACTTTCTGTCTCACCTTGGAAGTAATCCGTGGCAGCGGTGTCGCCGCCCTGAATGATGCCCAAGGCATCGTCCACGCTCATGGCATTAATAGCGCTCTTGAAGACCGGGGCCCCGGCGGCCACGGCGCTTTCCGCCCCACGGTTCATGGCGGTTTCCAGCTGATCCACGTAACTGCCCAGCCCGAACTGTCGCAAGGTATTGGCCACAGGCTGTGCCGCCTGGGGCAATTGCAGATTCATGGCCCCTTCACGGGATAACTGTGCCGCGGCGGTATCGGTGCCCTTGATCAGGGCTTCCTTGATGCCGGCGGCCAGCCGCGCATCGGTATCATAGCCAGCATTCTTGGCCATTTCGTTGCCCGCGTTTACCCAGGGCATGACCGATTCCATGTTCTGGCAGCCAGCCAGGGCCAGCCCGATGACCAGCGGCAATAATGTCTTCACGGTGTTCTCCTTTTTTGAGATGGCCATACTACTGCATTCGGGGATGGCGGCTAAAGGACAGTTGAAAGTGCAAAGTGTAAAGTTGAAAAGCGCGCCAAGACCGGCTGCCAATCGTTAAACGTCATCGCCGCGCCGCGAAAAAGCGATAGCAGGCGCATTATTACGCCCCCTCTTTGGTTGCGGAGCGGTTGTGGTGAATCTCGACTGGAAAAAGCACAGGCGCGCGCTTTTCAACTTTACACTTTGCATTTTTAACTACCCGCTGAATTCCCCATGATCTCCTGACCATGAAAGACCTCGACTATCGCGAACAACACAAAAAGCGGCTCGCCTACATGCCTTGGCTGTACGGTCGGCTCAAGCCAAAACACAGGGCCTGGGCGGAGCCCTGGCAGCAGGCCATTCAGCAGGCATTGATGGCGCTGGAGACGGTGCACATCGGCCAGGGGTGTTTTGTTGCGCCCCAGGCGGTTGTACTTGCCGAGCCAGGTCGCGATATTTTCGTGGGAGATGGCTGCCAAATCGCTGCTGATTGCGTTATTCATGGCCCGATTCGGCTGGGTCAGCGTGTCAGTCTCAACCACCATGTGAGCCTCGAAGGTGGCGCGGCGGGCATTGAAATCGGTGATGACACCCGTATCGCTGCCTATTGCACGCTCTTTGCCTTTAACCATGGTATGCAGGCGGACCGGCTTGTGCGCGAGCAACCGGTGAGCTCCAGGGGCATTCGCATTGGCCGGGATGTCTGGGTTGGTGCCCGAGCGGGTATCGTGGACGGCGTTACTCTGGGCGACCACGCAGTGGTGGGTATGGGGGCCGTGGTCACCCATGACGTGCCGCCCTGGACCATCGTCGCCGGAAACCCGGCCCGGCCCATTGGCCGCCGCCCGGGGGCCCCGCCGTTGTCGCTCCCCTCCTGAACGCAGGGTGTCATGATCGGAAACAGTTCACTATTGAACGGCGTTTAGAAGTTGTGGTTAACTGGTTCTGAGTGGATGCACGGGCTGTGATCAAGCAAAGGCCCTGCTCCGAAACAGCAAAAATCACTGCAGGTATCAACCATGGCACGCCGCAACCAACATAGCCGCGAAGAATTACAGGCCCTGGCCATCGACGCCGTGCGTGAATTGGTGGCTGAACAGGGGCTGGCGAAACTGAGCGTACGCAAAGTGGCGGAAAAAATACGCTATACCCCCGGCATGTTGTATCACGTCTTCACCAATCTTGATGACCTGATTCTGCATGCCAATGCGGCCACCCTGGATACCCTGTTGGCGGATATGCGGGCATCATCAAACTTGTCTCCGATTCAGGTTTTGCATCAGATGGCTAGCGCGTACCTGTCATTGGCGCGCACGCAAACCGCGCTATGGCAAATGGTGTTTATGCATCGCATGCATAATGCAGCGCCGGTGCCGGACTGGTACCAACAACGTACGGCACAATTGTTCGAGCGAGTAGAACAGCAAATGGCGCGGTTGGCTGATGGACAGTCAGCTGCGGCAATCCATCTGGCAGCCCGTACTCTGTGGAGCAGTGTTCATGGTATCGCGGTACTGGCAGCAGAGAAGAAACTGGACGTAGCGGGCGATGTGGACGAACAGGTCATGCTGGATTCGTTACTGGACCATTATTTGAATAGTTGGGCGAGGGAGAATTAAAAGTGCAAAGTTTAAAGTTGAAACGCGAATGGTGTTCTACATTACTGCAAATGTGGTGCCCGCGTTCATTGGTAATGGCGTGGGCAGAGCTTTCCAGAATCTGACTCGCGCTTTTTAACTTTGCACTTTCAACTCAAACTCGAACAAGAATCAAAGGCGAAAAAATGAAAAAAGGGTTGTTCTCATTATTGGCCGCACGGCGTTTCGGGCCGTTTTTTATGACCCAATTTCTGGGTGCGTTTAATGATAATGTTTTTCGTCAGGCACTGATCTTGCTGATCGCCTCCGGAGTGGTGAGCACGGTCAGTGTGAATACCCTGAACAATGTGGCGCTCGCGTTGTTCATTCTGCCCTTCTTTTTGTTCTCTGCCCTCGCCGGACAGGTGGCGGACAAGTACGACAAGGCCACACTGGTTCGTAAGATAAAACTGGTGGAAGTGTTCATCATGTCTGCCGCTTCCGTGGGCTTCTTTTTTGATGGTGTTTATTTCCTGTTGGCGGTGCTTTTTTGCATGGGGCTGCAATCTACTTTCTTTGGCCCTATCAAGTACTCGATCATTCCCCAGCATCTGACCGACAAGGAGCTGGTGTCCGGCAATGCACTGGTAGAAATGGGGACTTTTTTGGCCATCTTGCTTGGTTCCATTTCCGGTGTGTTATTGAAAATGGACGGCGTGGGCGATGGTGTCGTGGCTATGACCGTAGTGGGACTGGCGGTGCTCGGCTATCTGGCGGCAAGAGGCATTCCGGCCGCGCCGGCGGCGGATACATCGATCAAAATTAACTGGAATTTATGGAAGGAAACCTGGCACATCGTCGGTTACGCGCGGGAAGTAAAATCGGTGTGGATGTGTGTGTTGGCGATTTCCTGGTTCTGGTTTATGGGGGCGGCGTACACCACCCAGTTGAAAGTCTATGTGGATGATTACCTGTTCGGTACCGATGGCCTGTACGCCCTGCTACTGGGCACCTTTTCCGTGGGTATTGGGCTGGGTTCATTTCTGTGCGAAAAATTGTCGGGGAAACGGGTAGAACTGGGGCTGGTGCCGTTGGGTTCGATTGGCTTAAGTGTGTTTGGCGTTGACCTGTTTTTTTCCTACGCGGGGCTGGGCAGTGTGGATCCAGTGATGAACAGTGCTGTCGGGATTGGTAGCTTTCTGCAACAGGCCGGGGGTTACCGGGTGTTGTTGGACTTGCTGGGTATTGGCGTGTTTGGCGGCTTTTATATCGTGCCGTTGTTTGCCTTTATTCAGCACCGAGCCAACCCTAAACATTTGTCACGGATTATCGCTGCAAACAATATTATCAATGCCTTGCTGATGGTGTTATCCGCGGTGGCGGGTATCGTTTTGATCGGCATGCTGGATATGACGGTGCCGCAATTCTTCCTGGCGTTGGCGCTGACCAATGTGGTGGTGGCGGTCTATATCTATTCGGTAGTGCCGGAGTTCCTGATCCGCCTGCTGGTGTGGATGCTCACCCACACCCTGTACCGGGTGAAGCACGAGGGCATGGATAACATTCCGGATGAGGGCCCGTGCATGCTGGTCTGTAACCATGTGAGCTACGTGGATGCATTGCTCCTGGCCGGCGCAATTCGGCGTCCTGTGCGGTTCGTAATGTTCAAGCCGATCTATGACATGCCGGTGCTCAATTATATTTTCCGCACCGGTAAAACCATCCCTATTGATTCGAAAACCCGTAATCCGGAGATTTATGACCGGGCTTTTGTGCGCATTCGCGAAGAGCTGGCGGCTGGAGAAGTGGTGTGTATTTTTCCGGAGGGCAAGTTGACGAATGACGGTGAAATTGATGAATTTCGCGCGGGCATTGAGAAAATCGTCAGCGATAGTCCGGTGCCGGTGATTCCCATGGCCCTGTCCGGGTTGTGGGGCAGCGTGTTCAGCCACAAGGGCGGCAAGGCGTTGACCCGCTTGCCCCGCCGTTTCTGGTCGCGGATCAAACTGGCTGTGGGCACAGGTGTACCGCCTCAGTCTGTACAGGCAGAGGATCTGCGTACACGGGTGCTGGCACTGCGAGAACGCCCTTAGCAAAACGGCGCCTATTCTCCGTGGTTGCCGAAAGCATACGTACAGTAACTTGCAGTCGGCCGAAAAGACCGGACACTCAATAATAAAGGGTAAGTGGCTTCCTTTGTCGGTATGACAGGAAGGCAGGGAAAGCCCAAAACGACAATAACAACAGGGAACGAATGTGTCTGACTCCCCACTGTCGCCCGCATCGCTGCGGGCGCGGATTCAGCAGATATTGCTGCAATTGCCGCCGGTGCAGCGTGCGGATGCCCGCTATCATGAGGTGGAGCACGATCTGCTGCACGGATTGAAACACCGACTTGAATCTCTCCATGAACCCGGCGAAATGGATGTGACACCAGATAGCCTGCACCAGTTGCTGGATGTGTCCATGGAGCAGAGTGTGCCCCAGGCACAGGCGATGTTGGTGCAGCGCCAGCTGGCAAACCTGACGGCGGATGAAGCGCGCCTGCTGGCGGCTTTATCCGATGGCAGTGCCTTTCCCATGTTGACGGTATACAGCGGTGGACGTTTCTCTCGGGGCGAGGTGCTGTATCGCCATTCCAACGTGGGCCGTGCGGCCGGTATCCAGTGCAATGATTTTATTGCTCTGTACCTGAATCGTCTGTTTGCACAGGGCCTGGTCATTGCCAGCGATTTCATCGAAGCACTGCGCACGGATTATGAACTGTGTGAAGGGGATAGCGGCTTCCGTACCGCGAAAACCGAGCTGGAAACACACCTGCCAAAATTATCCACGCGACGGGAAACCTTGCGGATCAGCCCGCTGGGACGCCAATTGTGGACGTTGATGACACCCCCTGCGGACGTTGAGGAGTAGCCCGTGATTACTGATCTGGATCTAATTCTGGCCGACCTGCAGGCCAACTGGTTGTTGTATCTGTCCATGCCGTTTGTAGCGGCGGCTATTGGTTATGGCACCAAGGTGGTGGCCATCAAGATGATGTTCAAGCCACTGACCTTTGTCGGTTGGCGCCCTTTTTTGGGATGGCAAGGCATTGTGCCGAGTAAAGCCGCCACCATGGCCAGTATCGCTTGCGATCTGATGATGGAGCGGTTACTCAAACCGGAAGACGTGTTCAATAAACTGGATCCACACCGGGTGGCCGAGGAAATTCGCGAGCCGCTGATTCGTTCAGTGGAGGACATCACCCGAGAAGTGGCGGCGGAATACCAACCGGGCCTGTGGGAAGCTGCCCCGGAATCGGTGAAACGCTTGGTAATCCAGCGGATCCAGCATGAAGCGCCGCACATGGTCGAGCAGATCATGGAGGACATTAAGAGCAATATCACCCGGGTGTTTGATCTCAAGGATCTGGTGATCAACGCGCTGGTGCGAGACAAGGAATTGCTCAACCGCGTGTTCCTGGAAGCCGGCCACGTGGAGTTCAAGTTCATTCGCAATTCCGGAATTTATTTTGGCTTTGCCATCGGTATTGTTCAGGCGGTGGTGTGGGCCTTTACCCACAACATTTGGGTGATACCCCTGTTCGGTTTGTTCACTGGCTGGTTTACCGATTGGCTGGCTTTGAAAATGATTTTTAACCCGAAACAGCCGGTGCGGTATTTGGGCTTGTTTGAATGGCAGGGTCTGTTTCTCAAGCGGCGCCAGCAGGTCGCTGCCCGTTACGGTGAACTGATTGCCAGTGAAGTGGTGACGCCAGCGGCGGTTATCGAAGGCATTTTGAAAGGCCCGATGTCAGACCGTTTGTTTGGGCTGGTACAAAAGCAGGTACAGCGGACGCTGGATGAGCAATCCGGGCTCGCCAAGCCGCTGGTGGTATTTGCCGTCGGCAGTACCAAATACCAGGAGATGAAACGGTCCGTGTCTGAGAAAGTCATGGAGCACCTGCCAGAAACCCTGAGCCATATGGAGGAGTACGCCGAAGAAGCCATGGACCTGAAAAATCTCATGGTGGAAAAAATGCAGGAGCTCACCGAAGAGGAATTTGAGGGATTGCTGCGCCCGGCCTTTCAGCAGGACGAATGGATCCTGATTACCGTGGGGGCCGTGTTAGGTTTCCTGGTGGGCGAGATCCAGGTGCACGTCATGCTGCACTTCGCCGTCCCCGTTATCTGACTTGTTATCACCGGCTGACTTGGGAGAAAGGCCCGAGTCGGCCTGAGATTGGATGGCAGAATCGGCTTCCATATTTCCTGCACATTCCCTTGCCATTATTTTCCCTGCGTATTTTGATAATCGGTAACGGTTTCCGGCAGCCTTGTGCCACCTTAATCTGACCTGACGGGAGAACCCCATGGCCATGGAAGACAGTCCTACACGCTACGGCAGCATCAGCCGGTTATTGCACTGGAGCATGGCGTTGCTGTTGATCTGGCAGTTTCTGTCTGCCCTGTCGCACTACGGTTTTGAAGATACGGCGTTTGAATCCCTGTTCTGGCCCACCCATAAACCTTTGGGGGTGATCCTTATTGTGCTGGTGGTAATTCGCATGGTTTGGGCGCTGGTTAACGTGGCGCGTCGCCCGCCGTCCATCAACCTAGCCGCGAAATTGGGTCACCTGGGATTGTATGGATTGTTGTTCTTCATTCCGGCCTTTGCTTTGCTGCGGCAATACGGTTCCGGCCGTGCTTTTGAGCCGTTCGGTTTGCCACTGATGTCGGGTTTTGAGGGTGACAAGATCGCCTGGATGGTGGAGCCTGCAAATTTGCTGCATGGCGTGTTCGGTTGGATTTTGTTGGCGATGATTATCGGTCATGTAGGCATGGCGCTACTGCACCGTAAGCAACCGGGCCAGATCAATGTGCTGCCACGCATGTGGGGCAAGGATTGATGATGATTTTTACGCTGTTTTCTGCTGCAAGTGCTAGGCAGCAGAAAGAGCGATAATGGCCATGTGTGTTTCTTGTTGTTAGGCTGATAACCCCGATGCAGTCACAGTCGTTATGCTTCAAATTAGCCGTAATCTACAAATTCCCGATAATGAAATCGATCTTCAGGCGATCCGTGCCCAGGGCAGTGGTGGCCAGAATGTGAACAAGGTCGCTTCAGCCATCCATTTGCGGTTCGATATTCGCGCTTCGTCCCTGCCCGACCGTTATAAGGACAAGCTGCTGGCGCTGAGTGACCAGCGCATTACCACCGACGGCGTGGTTGTCATCAAGGCCCAGCAGTTTCGTACCCAGGAAATGAATAAGGAAAATGCCTTGGCGCGACTGGCTCAATTGATTAAAAGCGTGACCGTGGAGCAGAAGCCCCGCAAGGCGACCCGCCCGACGCTGGGCAGCAAACGTCGGCGCCTGGACAGCAAGACCAAACGTGGGAAAACCAAATCCCTGCGTGGCAAGGTGGATCCTAGCTGAGGGTTTCCCGGCTGCGTTGCGGCTTAGCAGGGGTTTCTTGACAAAACGTCTCCTACCTTTGGCTCTATCGGATGGTTTGCAATGCGCCGCCCTTTGTTAGGCTGGGTTTCGCCTTGATCCTTACGGAGCTATACATGAAAGCCATCGTCACCACCGGTTGGGGCCTGAAGCCCACTCTCACTCTGATGGATACCGATGCCCCCGAGCGGTTAAAGCCGGATGATGTGCTGGTGGCCGTCCATGCGGCATCGGTGAATCCCAAGGACTGGAAGCTGAATTACCACCTGGCCGTGGCGGCCAGCCCGGTCATGGTCAACCATCTGCCTCCCCTGTTCGGTGATGACCTGGCCGGTATCGTGGTGGACAAGGGCCGCAACGTGCGTGACTTCGACATTGGTGATGCGGTCTACGGCATGGACATGCGCTTGCGCACCGCATCGCTGGCCGAGCTGGCCCGGATTAGCCAGCGTCGCATTGCCAAAAAACCGGAGAACCTGTCATTCGCACAAGCCGCTGCCATGCCGTTGGCCGCGCTCACCGCCCTGCAAGGGTTGCGCAAAGGGAAGGCCGCCGCGGGAAAATCCGTGTTGATTATTGGCGCGTCGGGCGGTGTGGGCACTTTTGCTGTGCAAGTGGCCAAAAACCTGGGGTTGCATGTCACCGGGGTGTGCAGCGGGCGAAACGCGGATTTTGTGCGCGCACTGGGTGCCGATACGGTGATTGATTACACCCAGGGGGATTATCGCCAATCGGCGGGTGAATTCGATCTGGTATTCGACGTCACCTCCTACGAAACTCCGCTGACCTGCGCCAAATTGCTGGGCAAGAACGGCTACTTTATTTCCACCGGCGGTGACGGCAAGTCCATGCTGGGCACCCCGTTCTACCGCTTGTTGGGTAAAAAATCCGGCACCGTGGTGGTGGAATCTTACCGGCGTGATTTGGAAACACTGAAAGCCATGGTCGAGGCGGGCACCCTGACGCCGATCATCGATAGCGCCTTTGCGTTGGCAGACAGCGAAGCGGCCTATAATCGCAGCCGCTCCGGGCGTTGCCGTGGGAAGGTGGTCATCGAGGTTTCAGCTATTTAATTACCGCCGTGCGTGTGAATAACGTAGGGCGGAAATGCCTGTAAGGCATCTTCGCCACTCCGTTAAATTATTGCTGCTTTCGCCGCCCGGGCGGCATGCAGTTTTTTATAGCTTTCGATCAGACGCTGGTGTTTTTCCAGTCCGTCCAGCTGCATGTTGGTGGGCGTCAGGCCGGGGAAGTGCACGCTGCCTTCAACGGCGCCTATCACCGTGTTGAGCGTGTCTTTGCCGTACATACGGCCCAGGTTAACGCGGTAATCATCCAGCGTGAGTTGATCGTCCAGGGTAATTTCCAGAACCGCATTCACCGCTCGATAGAACAGGCCCCGTTCCACAGTGTTATCGTTGAACTGCAGGAACATTTCAACCAGTTCCAGCGCGTCTTCATGGCGCTGCAAGGCCAAGTAGATCATCAGCTTCAATTCGAGAATGGTGAGCTGGCCCCACACAGTATTTTCGTCAAACTCGATACCGATCAGGGTGATGATGTCGGTGTAGTTATCAATCTGACTTTCTTCCAGGCGTTCAACCAGTTGGCTCAACTGTTCATCGTTGAGTGTGTGCAGGTTGAGAATATCCTCGCGGTAATCCAGTGCCATATTGGTGTTGTCCCAGACCAGGTCTTCCACCGGGTACACCTCGGAAAAGTCCGGCACCAGAATACGACAGACCGGGGCGCCGAGTTCTTCGTAGACCGCGACGTACGCTTCCTTTTCCAAGTCTTTCAAGATACCGAAGAGACGTGCGGTTTCTTCTTCGGTGGTGCCGGCGAAGTCCCATTCACAAAAATCTTCGTCAGCGCTGGCGCTGAAGAACCGCCAGCTCACTACACCGCTGGAGTCGATAAAGTGCTCTACGAAATTATTGGGTTCGCAGACTTCCTGACTATTGAAAGTGGGCGGCGGCAAATCGTTCAGGCCTTCGAAGCTGCGACCCTGCAACAACTCGGTAAGGCTGCGCTCCAAGGCGACTTCGAAACTTGGGTGGGCGCCAAAGGAGGCGAATACGCCGCCGGTGCGCGGGTTCATCAGCGTTACGCACATGACCGGGAACTGCCCGCCCAGCGACGCATCTTTCACCAGAACCGGGAAGCCCTGTTCTTCCAGCGCGCGGATGCCTTCGACAATGCCGGGGTACTTGGCCAGTACTTCCTTAGGCACATCCGGCAGGGCAATTTCTTCTTCAATAATGTGTTTCTTGACCGCCCGTTCGAAAATTTCCGATAGGCACTGCACTTTGGCTTCGGCCAGAGTGTTGCCCGCGCTCATGCCGTTACTCAGGTACAGGTTTTCAATCAAGTTGGAGGGGAAGTACACCGTTTCGCCATCAGACTGTCGTACAAACGGCAGCGAACAAATGCCCCGATCCGTCCGCCCGGAATTGGTATCAATCAGGTTGGAGCCGCCCAGCTCGCCTTCCGGGTTGTAAATGCTCAGGCAGTAGTCATCGAGAATGTCCTGGGGCAGTGAGTCGTTGGCGCCAGGCTTGAACCATTTCTCGTTGGGGTAATGAACAAAGTCGTTGTTGGCGATCTCTTCCCCGAAGAACTGGTCGTTGTAGAAGAAGTTGCAGTTGAGGCGCTCGATAAATTCGCCCAGCGCCGAACACAGCGCCGCTTCCTTGGTGGCGCCCTTCCCGTTGGTAAAGCACATGGGGGACGCCGCGTCGCGGACATGCAGAGACCACACGTGGGGGACGATATTGCGCCAGGAGGCAATTTCAATCTTCATGCCCAGCTTCGCCAAGATGGCGGTCATGTTGGCGATGGTCTGCTCCAGCGGCAGGTCCTTGCCTTCGATAAAGGTGCGGTGGGCTTCGTCCGGCTCCACCATCAGCAGGGCCTGGGCATCCTCGGTGAGGCTGTCTACCTGTTCGATCTGAAAGTCCGGCCCGGTCTGGATCACCTTCTTTACCGTGCAGCGATCAATGGAGCGCAGAATGCCTTGGCGATCCTTGTCGGAAATATCTTCCGGTAGCTCCACTTGAATCTTGAAGATCTGGTTATAGCGGTCTTCCGGATCCACGATGTTGTTTTGCGACAGGCGGATATTGTCGGTGGGGATATCTCGCGCCTTGCAGTACACCTTCACGAAATAGGCCGCACACATGGCCGACGATGCTAGGAAGTAGTCGAACGGGCTCGGCGCCGAACCATCGCCCTTGTAGCGGATGGGCTGGTCGGTGATAACGGTAAAGTCGTCGAACTTGGCTTCCAGGCGAAGGTTGTCGAGGAAGTTAACGTTGATTTCCATGGTGAGGCTACCGAGTTGGGGAATGGCTGTGGCGGCCATTATCCAGTTTTTGGGGGCTGCCGTCTTGGCATCGGATGTCTGGTGCCATCAGGCGTGGCCCAAGAGGCACATTTTCGATGATTACGTGCAGGGAATGCCGCGAAGACGGACTATTGTCAGACCTGTGCGGCGATATGCCGCATGTTGGCGCCTCAGCCACTGCCGTAGAATCCCTCGCCGTCTTGCTGTCATAACCTCTATGGCAGCAACCGGTTGCCTTGGGGGAATACCATCATGCGTTTGTCTACTCGAACATCATTGCTCGGCTGCCTGACCCTTTTAACACCGGTCAGTGCGCTTGCGGTGGAACCCGAGGCCAATGAACTGGCACCTATTACGGTTTCCGAGCAAGGGGAACAGAGCGTTGAAGCCACAAAAATTGAGCTTGAGCGCGAGCAGGCCCTGACGCCGGGCGGTGTGACCCTGGTGGAAGCGGAAGACCTGACCGAGCGTAATGTGGTCAGTATCGGCGATATGCTGCGCTACGTTCCGGGGATGTGGACAGGCAACGGGTCCACGGGTGACGACACTTTTATTTCCAGCCGGGGCTCCAATCTGGATGCGGTTGCCTACGACGGTAATGGCATCAAATTAATGGTCGACGGGTTGCCGGTCACCGCTGCCGATGGCAACAACCACAACAGTTTTATCGACCCGTTGGCAGCGCGCTATGCGGTGATCGCCCGTGGCGCCAATGCGCTGACCTACGGAGCCAGCACCTTGGGCGGTGCCATCAATTTCATCAGCTCCACGGCGCATAACACGGACAATCAGATCTATCTGAGTGGTGGTAGCCACGGTACGGTGCAAAGCCGCATTACCGCGGGCGGTGTTGAGGGTGATCTGGATGGACTGGTGACAGTGGAGCAGCGCAGTTATGACGGTTTTCGCGGCCATCAGGAGCAACAGCGAGGCAGCGTTTATGCCAACACCGGCTGGCAGATCAATGACGCGGTGGAGAACCGGTTTTATTTCACCTATGTGGATAATGATCAGGAGCTTCCCGGTTCACTGACGCAGGCTCAGTTTGACGACGACCCCTATCAGGCCAACCCGAATAACATCCCCGGCAATTTCCTCAAGAACGTGGAAAGCTGGCGTGTCGCCAACCGTACCCAGTGGCAGCTCGATGATACCAGTCGCCTGGTGGTGGGCTTTTCCTTCGAGGACCAACACCTGTATCACCCCATCGTTGAGAATCCTTTCTTCAGCCTGCTGATCGACAATGACCAGACCACCTTTGGCACCAACATTCGCTATGACAAGCAGCTGGGTAACCACGATTTGTTGTTCGGCCTGAACTATGGCGAAACCCGGGTGAAAGGCGGTAACTACTCCCATACTGGCGGTATTCGCGGTGCTCTCGATGTGCGGGTGGATAACAAGGCCGATAACCTGGAAGTGTTCGCCATGGATCGCTGGCATTTTGCCGATCGCTGGACGCTGGTCTATGGGGCTCAGGCCGTTACCGGCACCCGCGAGGTCCGCAACGTGGACGTTGCTGCGGGCACCGAACGCAACCCCAAAGATGACTATGAATCTATCAACCCGCGTGTGGGGGTGATTTATCAGGTCGCCGATCGCAGTGAGTTGTTCGCCAATGTCAGCAAGCTTTATGAAGCGCCGACCTTATACGAACTGGAGGACGATGCGGATGCCAGCGATGAAACCTTGGATGCCATGCAGGGCGTAGTCGGGGAAATCGGTACCCGCGGTACGGCACCCTTGGGGCAGGCCAGCGAATGGAACTGGGAAGTATCGGTTTACTATGCCCAGCTGGAAGATGAAATCCTCTCTGTGGATAACCCGGCAGCCACTGGCACCAGCCTGGCCCTAAACGTGGAAGATACCATTCACGCCGGCGTGGAAGCGTTGGTCGGCGCCAGCGTTGCGTTGGGCAAGGACGGCCAGCGTATTGAGCCTCTGTTGAGCATGACCTACAACGATTTCACTTTCGATAACGACCCGAAGTATGGCGATAATCAACTGCCGGTGGCGCCGACCTTCTTTATCAAGGGCGAAATCATGTATCGCCATGGCAATGGCTTCTTCGCCGGCCCCACCTTCGACATTGTCGATGATCGTTACGGTGACTTTGCCAATAACAAGGAGGTGGACGGTTATGAGCTGCTGGGATTACGCACCGGCGTTACCCGCGATAGCTGGGAAGTCTATCTGGAAGGTCGCAACCTCACCGACGAAGTGTATGTCACCAATGTGAGCGTCAGTAACGACGAAACCATTAATCCGGTTGGCATTCAGGCGGGCGAGCCCCGCTCTGTTTATGCTGGCGTCCGATTCGATTTTTGAAGTAAAGAGTACCTGATATGACCCGCACCTCACCCGCACCGTCAGCGCCCCGCCGTTTCTATGCGGCCGTATGGCGCTGGCACTTTATGATTGGCGTGCTGGTCATTCCCTTCCTGTTCCTGCTGGCGTTCAGTGGTTTGCTCATGCTGTTGAGCAAGCCACTGGATAGTGTTTTGAACGAATCGCTGTTGACGGTGAAAGTGGGCGATCAGCCACTGCCCGCAACAGTGTTGGTGGAGACCGTCGAGCAGCACTATCCGCATGCGTCGGTGAAATTGTATTTGCCGCCGGAGGCAAAGGACCAATCCGCACGCTTTTCCCTGCAGCCCCATTCGCATGCGGGCCATGGTGGCCACCATGCGCCTTCCACATTGGTGTACCTGAACCCATACACCGGCGAGATATTGGGTGACCAGGACCCGGCGGCAAGCCTGTATTCGCGTATCAAAACCTTCCATGGCTCACTCTTTATGGGCTCGTTGGGGGATGCGTTGATAGAAATCGCCGCTGGGCTGGCGGTATTAATGATCGTCTCGGGTTTGTACCTGGCCTGGCCGAAGGGCGGCGAGCGCCTTCCGGCGCCGGCAAGAAAAGCAGGCCAACGGGAAAGCTGGCGCCGTTGGCACCTGAGTCTGGGTTGGTTGATCGCGTTGCCGCTGCTGTTCTTTCTGATCTCCGGGCTGGCTTGGACCAATATCTGGGGTGGCAAGATCGTACAGCCCTGGGGCTCGTTGCCTGGCACGACCTACAAAGTCTCGCAGGAAAGCCAGGCGGACAAGAAAGCCGAGCCACAGCCGGTGGCGAATCATGCCGCCATGAATGAGGCAGGTCTGCACCGAGTGCCTTGGGCGGTGGAACAAACGCCTATGCCTGAGTCCGCGACTGGGGAGGACGCTTTGCAACTGGATGAAGTGGTGGCATTGGCCGGCCACCAGGGGCTGGGGCATTTCCGGGTGCACTTCCCGCAAGGTGATAGCGGTGTGTGGACGGTCTCCGCTACCACCATCGCCGGCGATATCGACAACCCTGCCGGCGAGCGGATTGTGCATTTGGATAAACACAGTGGCCAGGTGTTGCAGGATATCCAGTTCGCGGATTACCCCATCATGGGTAAGGCCATGGCCGCCTCCATTCCCTTGCATCAGGGGGATCTGGGGCTGTGGAACTGGTTACTGAATGTGCTGCTGGTGTGCCTGATCATGGCATTGATCGTCACCGGCGCTCTGCTGTGGTGGAAGCGCCAGTCACGGCGTGCGCCACCGAAAGCGGAGCCCGCACCGGCCCGTGCGGTCGGCCTGATTATGCTGGTGGTTGCCCTTGCCTTCCCGCTATCCGCCATTGCCCTGTTTGGCATTATTTTGTTGGATGCCGTGCTCACCGCGCGTAAGGCCCGCAGGTCATAACACGACTTTATTGTTCTGTTACTTTTGTTTGGAGGCCCAGATTGCCAGCTTGTGCTGAATGGCCGGCTGCGACACCTGGTCTTCCGGCAGTGGCTGGATGATCTTGTCATGAACTAGCAGGCGGTAAATATAGAGGGTCTTTTCAGCGGCGGAGTCCGTCGCTTCAAATTCCACCACGCCGCGCTTCTCGGCATAGGCAACGCCCATCTGTATGGCTTTCTTCACCAGTTCTTTTTCGTTTTTTAGTTTCTTCATGAGGCTCTCCGTCACCGCTGGCTCAGCGTGCAGCTTGGCACAAAGCAGACCTGGGCATAAGTGCCGGAGGAATTGAGGGAAGTGCGCATGGCGGAATGGGGCCTTTGGCTAACAGTCGGCCCCTGCCGGGTGTGTATTTAGCCTTGCAGCGTAAACAGTTTCACATCTGGTCGCCCGGCGAGCAGGCCCTTGAGGCCGCCACCCAGTGCTTTCATGTTCTCCTGGTGGGCCGCGATGGCGTCCTGGTCGGTGTACTGTTCGTAGATCAGTACCGTATCGGCATTGTCTACGGACTGGTGCACCAGGTAGCAATGATTGCCCTCTTCCTTCACCACTTCGGCGGCGATCTTCTTCATCTCTGCGATCAGGGCGTCACCGTTACCCGGCGTGGCGGACATGACAGCGGTAATAGCGATCATGGTTCTCTCCCGTTATCTGGCTGTGGTTATGGGTGGATAAGGGATCCTCACACAGCCCGGCAAACGCAACCATGGTGTTTCACGTCGCTGTTGCGGCCAGAAAGGCCCAATAGATGCCGACAGAATATCTGCATTGGCAAGTCGCGGTAATGAGGTGCCAGGCGTCTACAAGAGATGGAAAGGTAGGGTATTTGAATGCGGGAGGGTGTAACGCCGTGACGCACACAGGGCGGGCTTGTCCTGTGTGCGTATCAGCAATCGCTTATTGATTCATCAGAGACTGCGAGCGCAAGTCGATATTCTTTGAGTAATCAAGGAGTGCCTGCCGGCGTTGTGTCTCTACCGTGTTGGCGTGTTTTATATTGTCGATGCGTGCCTGATGGATATCCTCATCAAAACGCCTCTGTAGGGTCTCGTAACGTTTTTCTGCCTCGGCTTTCTGCTGGCTATTCATGGCGTTCTCATAGCGCTGCAGAATATGGGATTGATCAGACAGTTTTGAGTATGCATAGGCATCTTCAATGCTGCAGTGGGTGCCCAGTTTTCCTTCAAATCGGCCCTGGCAACCAAGGAATAGGCCTAGCCGCCTCGCTGCTTTCATGGCCTGGACGGTATCCATTTCCGTATACGCTTCACCTTGGCCGCCGGTGACCCCGTTAACCGCACTCTTAAGGTAGCGAACTCCCTTGTCAGGATCATGCGGAGCGCCTTGCCAGCTGACGGCATAGCCCACCCCGACAAGCACTTTCCACAAGCTCTCACTTTCAGCCGCCTTTTCGGCAAAACCCAGCCCTTTGGCCGTCGACAGAGAGGCTAGTGCTAACTGGGCACCAATATAGCCATGAGTGGCGGACTCTTCCTTGTAGTATGCCGCTTTATCCTTGTCTCTTTCTTCATAGAAATCGGTTAATACCACGGCGGCGGTGGCGCTACCCTGGTCTGATTTTTTCTTTAAATAGTCGATAAGAAAGGCTTGGTCATAGAAATCACCAAGGGTACCCGCTGGATATATATCGATATAGGGCGAGGGTGAGCTATTGATGCCACCCAGGCTGCCTCTTTCCCTGATGAAATCTCGCTTGTGGGCATCCCCGATGGCTAATTCAATTTCCGCTATTTTCAGAAGGTAGGGTGTATCACCGGTTATTCTATACTGAGCCAAAAAATAGCTGGACAGGAAATCAGGATATTGTTCTGGTTGGGCCAGAGCCTGATCAATGATCGGGGCAAGGCTTGGGTTGTTTGCCAGGGACGGGTCTCTGTTGAGTTTGTTTATCAAGAGTAACTCGATCCTTTTGTGCCAGGGTTGCGCTGCCGGATCCAGAGTTTTAAAAAAATAGCGTTCGCTTTTTTTAGCGTCGCGGTTGGGGTTTAGTGGGCAGATAGCTTCCCCGATATCTTTGCCGGTAAATAGATCTGTTCGGGTCTTTTGCCCCAGGGAGTATCGTTGGTAAAGAAAAAACGATGAATCCGTATAGCCTTGGTCGGCGAGCGTTGCCATTTTTTTTATTGCGGATTTTATGTTCTGCTTTATGCCTTGCTCATTTGCACCAAAGTACTCCAGTGCGGCAAGGCGGTGCTGTGCGGCATAGTCGCCTTGGCGAGCTTTTTCTTTGCAGTGGCCATTGGCCGATACGCAATAATGGAACGCTTCCTGATACGCCTCCTTGCCGCAATTATCCGATGCCTGAACCGTGTTGCTCCAGATGGCACAGACAGAAAAAAATACATAACCCCGCACCGCTCGTCTCATCACTGACCCCATAAAATAACTGCCAACCCCTCGATGGTAGTGATCCATAATAAGGAGCTTTCGTGCCAAGGTCATACCCCAAATTGGGGAGGGCAGCTTGTTTTAGAACAAAAAAGGCCGCAACGGTTAGGCATAGGTTGTGTAAGCGGGCGACCCAACGTGGGCTGGGTCGCTGCAGGAAGGTGATTGGCTAAGCCAGATTTTCACAGTGGCTGGAGATCAGGCGACCGAGCCAAACACCTGAATGATGTTGCCCAGCCGGGCGGTGAACTTGTCACCGCTGTTAAGCGGGCCGACGCCGGCGGGGGTGCCGGTGAAGACCACATCGCCGGGTTCAAGGGTAAAGGTCTGGCTGATTTCTGACAGAAGCTCGAAAGTGGGGAATAGCATGTCCGCGGTGCTGCCGTCTTGACGAATTTTTTCATTAATTTCTAAAGAAAGATTCAGACTCTGACGCACGGAGATGCCGCGGGCATCGATAAAGCCAGACACCGGGGCGGCGCCGTCGAAGGCTTTGGCGCGCTCCCAGGGATGGCCTTTTTCTTTCAGCTGGTTTTGCACTTCGCGCAGGGTCAGGTCCAGGCCGATGCCGTAGGCGGCGACGCTGAAGCGCACGTGGTCCAGGCGAGTTTCCTTGCACAGCCGTTTGCCGATCAGCACCACCATTTCCACTTCGTGGTGTACCGGTCCCTGCCCTTCGGGCAGCACCAGCGGCTCGTGCAAGCTGGTCAGGGCGGTGGCGGGTTTCATGAACAGGATGGGGGCATCCGGCACGTCGTTGCCCAGTTCTTTGGCGTGGTCGGCGTAGTTGCGGCCCACGCAGACCACCTTGCCCACGGGCATGTTCATGGGTGCGCCGTCGATCCAGCGATGTTGATAACCGTTCGGGTCGATGTGGACTTCGTTGATCTCATCAAACATCGAACAGTTTCCCGGGGTTCATCACATTGTTGGGATCAAACACCTGCTTAACCGCTTTCATGCAGGCGATTTCTTCCGGACTGCGGGAATATTCCAGGTAGGGCTTCTTGGTCATGCCCACGCCGTGTTCGGCAGAAATGGAGCCGTTGTATTTTTCGACGATTTCGAACACCCACTTGGAAACGTTGTTGCATTTGGCGAAGAAGTCTTCTTTGGGCAGGTCCGCCGGCTTGAGAATGTTCAGGTGCATGTTGCCGTCGCCGATATGGCCGAACCAGACGATCTCGAAATCCGGGTAGGCGTCCTGCACCACGGTGTCGATGTCTTCCACGAAGTCTGGCACTTTGGAGACGCTGACAGAAATGTCGTTCTTGTACGGGGTGTGCGGAGCGATGGATTCGGAGATGCGCTCGCGCAGCTGCCACAGCTGATCCAGCTGTTGCAGGGATTGGCTCATGACGCCGTCCAGCACCCAGCCTTCTTCCACGCATTTTTCAAAGATCGCCATGGCCTTATCGCCGATGGTCTCCGAGAGCTGCTCGAATTCCAGCAGGCAGTAGAACGGGCATTCGGTGTCGAAGGGTTTGGCCACGCCGTGTTCCAGTACGTGAGCCATGGCCTTGTCGGAGAAAAATTCGAAGGCGGTCAGGTCGATGTCCTGCTGGAAGGCGTGCAGGATTTTCATGATCTCGCGAAAGCCCGGCGCGCCCAGTACCAGTGCGGTCAGGTCTTTCGGTTCGCGGGCCAGCTTGACGGTGGCTTCCACCACAAAGCCCAGGGTGCCTTCGGAACCGATAAACAGGTGGCGGAAGTCGTAGCCGGTGGCGTTCTTGATCAGGCCCTTGTTTAGGTCCAGCAGTTCGCCCTTGCCGGTGACCACTTTCAGGCCGGTGATCCAGTCGCGGGTCATGCCGTAGCGAATGACCTTGATGCCGCCGGCGTTGGTGCCGATGTTGCCGCCGATCTGGCTGGAACCGGCGGAGGCGAAATCCACCGGGTAGAACAAGCCCTTCTGTTCGGCGAATTCTTGCAGCTGCTGGGTGATGACGCCGGGCTGAACGGTGACGGCGCGGTCGAACTCGTTGAAATCCAGCACCTTGTTCATGCGATCGAAAGCCACTACCAGCTCGCCGTTGGCGGCGACTGCGCCGGCGGACAGGCCGGTGCGGCCCCCGGATGGCACCAGGTGCAGACCATGCTCGTTGGCGATTTCGACGATCTGTTGCACTTCGTCGGTGGTTTCCGGCAGGGCCACGGCGCAGGGGGCTGGCGCCCAGACCTTGGTCCAGTCGACCCCGTAGCGCTCGGCGCTTTCCTGGTCGGTGAGGCAGCGATTGCCAAGCAAATCAGTGAGTTGCTCCAGAGCAGCATGGGCAAGGGCAGTCATCAACGGGTCTCCTGAACGGGTCTAACCGGGGGCTTGAAACGGCTTCACGCTGACTTGAACAGAAGTACAGCATGGGTTGCTCTCAATTTGAGCGCGCTATGTTAACATACGCGCCCATTTCACAGGCTACCGAGACAGAATCATGGCCGATACTTCTCTTGAGAAGGATAAGATCCGCGTTCTCCTGCTCGAGGGCATCCACGAAAACGCCGTGGAGAACCTGAAAGCGAATGGTTACTCCAATGTGGAGCTGCTGCCCACCGCACTGACCGGGGATGACCTGACTGCCAAAATCAAAGATGCCCATTTTGTTGGCATTCGTTCCCGCACCCAGCTCACCGACGAGGTGTTCGAGGCGGCGGAAAAGCTGATTGGCGTTGGGTGTTTCTGTATCGGTACCAATCAGGTAGACCTGAAGGCCGCCCTCAAGCGTGGTATCCCGGTCTTTAATGCGCCCTACTCTAATACCCGTTCCGTGGCGGAGCTGGTGATTGCCCACACCATCAACATGATGCGCGGCATTCCCGAGAAGAACGCTTCTGCCCACCGTGGCGGCTGGCTGAAGTCTGCCAAGGACAGCTACGAAATTCGTGGCAAGACCTTGGGCATCGTGGGTTACGGCAACATCGGCGCGCAAGTGAGCGTGCTGGCCGAGTCCATGGGCATGAAGGTGAAATTCTACGACGTGGTGCCCAAGCTGCCGCTGGGGAATGCCGAACAGGTGGGCACACTCACCGACCTGCTGAGTCAGTCCGACGTGGTCAGCCTGCACGTACCGGATACCGCCGATACCCGCTGGATGATTCAGGAAGAGCAGATTCGTGCGATCAAGCCCAAGGGCTACCTGATCAACTATGCCCGCGGCAAAGTGGTAGACATCGATGCCCTGGCAGCAGCCCTGAAAGACGGCCACCTGCTGGGCGCCGCCATCGATGTGTTTCCGGAAGAGCCCAAGGGTAACGATGATGAGTTCATCAGCCCGCTGCGCGAGTTCGATAACGTGATTCTCACCCCGCACATTGGTGGTTCCACCAAGGAAGCGCAGGTGAACATCGGCACGGAAGTGTCCGAGAAGCTGATCCGTTATTCCGACAACGGCGCTACTCTGGGCGCGGTGAACTTCCCGGAAGTGGCCCTGCCGCCGCACCCGGACATGCACCGCCTGCTGCACACTCACCAGAACGTGCCCGGCGTGCTGACCCAGATCAACACCGTGTTTTCCGAGAACGGCATCAACATCTGCGGCCAGTACCTGCAAACCAACGAAGAGATTGGTTATGTGGTGATCGATGTGGACAAGGGTTACAGCCAGCTGGCGCTGGAGAAGCTGCGCACCATCGATGGCACCATCCGTACCCGGGTGCTGTTCTAGTCGGCATAGCGGGATACAAATGTTGGCATAATGTGCCAGCAGGATGTGAACTGCTCGACAAAAAGCCGGAGTCAGGCTAACTTGCCTGCTTCGGCTTTTTTCTTGGGGCGTACACTAAGATCATGAATTTCTTCAGGAAGGGATGCCTGTCTGTCGCGTTATTGGCGATGCTGAGCGGCTGTGCCACGAATTCCCTGTTCGTGTCCTACCCCAGCCAGGCAGAGAAATGGAAGGCCACATTGGGGAATGAGGCCGCCAGTTCAGGGACGACATTGAAGCTTGAGAAGGCCACCGCCGGGGGCGATGGCGTGCTCTATCTGCAAGAACTGGGGCGGGTCACGCAGCTCAATGGCGAAGGTGAAGCCAGCCGCAATGCTTTTGCCGACGCGGTGTCCAAATACGATGCAGAAGACGCCAGCGCGAAAATCCAGGTGTCTTCCCTGGCCGCCAGCGGCACTTCGCTGATTACCAACGATAACGCCCGCCCTTACGTGGCGCCGGACTACGAGCGCATCTTCACCCGTGCCTATCAGGCAATGAATTACTGGGCCGATAACGATGTGACCGGCACCGCCGTGGAATTGCGGGCGGCGGCCCTGGAGCAGCGGGTTTCGGCCAACAAGCGGGAAAAGGAAATCGCCAAGGCCGAGGAAGAGGCGGAAGAGAACAAGATCGACATTGGCCAGTTCGACGGTTACTTCGACGGCATTGATGCGGTGGCCGGTGGCGTCAAGGCCAGCTTCCAGAACGCCTGGACCTTCTACCTCTCCGCCCTCTTCTGGGAAGCCCACGGCGAGTACAACAGTGCTTTGGTGGATTACAAGAAAGCGCTGGAGATCAATCCCGGTGTGGATATGATTAAGGAAGATGTGGAGCGAGTCTCCAACCCCCGTGCGTTGCGTGGCAGCGACGAAGGGATGGTCGCGGTGCTCTATGAACAAGGTTTTGTGCAGCCCCGGGAAGAGTTCTCGCTGCCCATCCCCACCGTCCACGGGGTGTTTTCCGTGGCCTTCCCCACCTATGCCATTGGCAGTAAGCCGCGCCCGGACAGCCTGCGAGTACTCGATAGCGCCAGCCAGCCGCTGGGAGAAACCGTGGTGTTGGCCGACGTGGGCGGTCTGGCCGCCAAGGACCTGAAAGAGCGCATGGCCGGCATGCTGGTCCGGCAGACCCTGCGGGCTACCGCCAAGTACAATTTACAAAAACAGGCCAACGACAACTTCGGTCTGTTAGGCTCATTGAGTACGCAGATCTATAATTTGGTCAGTGAGCAGGCCGATCGACGCAGCTGGCTGAGCCTGCCGGCCTATGCCCAGGCCACCCGCTTTCACCTGCCCCAGGGGGAGCATGCATTGGTGCTCAGTACCCCGGCAGGTAACAGAACGCTGACGGTTCCGGTTGTGCGCCGGGGCCTCACCGTGATTCATGCAGTGGCTGTACATGGCCAATTGATTACTCGCGTATTACCCGTTCAGGAGGGACCCTTATGACATTCTTACGCCCCATGTTGGCGATACTGGTCGCATTGATGCTGGCCGCATGTTCGGCCAGTAATAAAGGCCAGATGGAAGTGACCGAAGATGGCGAAGTCGTTACCAAGGTGTATTCCAGCAACAGCCTGCTTTCCAGCCGCATTTCTGTAGAAGACCTGCGTCAAAAGCGCGCAGGCGATTTGCTTCAGGTGCAGGCCGTGCTGGAGAACGACTGGAAATTCCAGCTCGACTTCCAATACAAATTCAAATGGTTTGATGCTGACGGTTTCGAACTGGAGCCGGAAGCCCAGCCCTGGCGGCAGGTGGTCATGGCTGGTCGCAGCCAGAACAGTGTGCAGGGGGTCTCCCCCAATCCGTCCGCCGTGCGCTTCGAAATCTGGGTGCAGGAATAACTGTCAGCCCGGCTGACGAAACAAGGAACAAGGAGAAACAAGAATGGTACGTGTATTTTCAATGATTATGCTCGGCGCTGCACTGGCGCTGTCTGGCTGTTCCACCGTGGATTATGGCGATGCCCAGGGCCGTGAAACCGTCAATACCGATTTCGGTTCCACCGACCTGCAGATGATTTCCAGCAAGATGGTGGATGACATGCTGGTGTTCCCGCCCATTGTGCAGATGACCCAGAACCGTCGTCCGGTGGTGTTTGTCGACAGCATTAAAAACAAGACCACCGAGCATGTGGACACTGAGTCCATCACCGACACCATCCAGTCCAAACTGATCAACTCCGGCAAGTTCCGTTTTGCGGACATGACCGTGGTTAACCGTGTACGTGAACAGCTGGATTACCAAAGCGAATCTGGTCTGGTTGATCAGAGCACGGCTGCGGCCATGGGCCGTCAGATCGGCGCTGAGTTCATGATGTACGGTAATTTTTCCTCCATCGTGAAGCGTGAAGGCAGCACCAAGGATGTGTACTACAAGTTCACCCTGAAGCTGCTCAACATCCAGACCGGCATCATCGAGTGGGCCAACGAGAAAGAAATTCGTAAAAGTCAGAGCAAAAGCCTGTTCGGCCTGTAAACCGGCCGTATTCGCGGCTGCAAACGGCAACGGCCATCGCGTAGATCTGCGGGGAGGCTGGAGGCAGGGGCGCCCTGCCTCGGCCGTTTGAGATTCGCCGGGGCGGTATCAACGATGCCGCCCGTTTCCGGCTCGCGCCGGCCATATTCGTGATATAAGTGGTGGCACGATTGTCGCTACTGGCAAGGAGGTCATCATGATCAAACGTCTTTTCTCTCCCTTTTTTCTTGTCCTGCTACTGTGCTCGTCCTTCAGCCATGCGATGACGGAAACCGTTTCCGTATCCGCGCGTGGTTATGGCGATAATCCGGAGCAGGCCATGACCAATGCCCTGGTCGCCGCCGTGCGACAGGGCGGTGGTGTGACCCTGGCGGTGGACCCCAACTTCCGCACCAATGTGTATGAGTGGGTCATCCAGTCCCAGGGTGACGTCTCTACCTGGATGGGCAAGGAAACGTCCGTGCCGGAACCGCAGCTGCCGACCCTGGGCAACATCAAGACCTATGAAGTGCAGTCCGTTAAGCAAGTGGATGACGGCATGTGGCAGGCGGACGTCCAGGCAGAAATCCTGCGTCCCAAGTCCATTGGCCCGGATCGCTCTCACCTGCCCGGCATTGCAATTGCCACTTTCGATAGCCGTAGCAGCAGCTACGACCTTGGCGATATCAAGGTGTCGGCCAGTGACGTGCAACGCCAGCTGCAGGATAACCTGACCATGGCGTTCACCCAGTCTGGTCGTTACCGGGTACTGGACCGCGCTTACCTGGATGATATCGATGAGGAGCTGGGTGTGGTGGCCAGCGGTAGCATCGCGCCGGAAGAAATGGCGCGTCTGGGTCAGCGCAAGGGCGCCGATCTGCTGTTGGTGGGCACCATCGAAGATTTCCAGATTGGCGACAGTGAGCGTGAGTTCTACGGTGCCAAGATGGGCGGCTATGAACCCTATGTGCGGGTGCGTTATCGCTTAATCGACACCACCACCACGGAAATTCTGTGGAGCGACCTCTACGAGTGGGATAAGTCCGAAGCGGTGATCCGTGAAATGGCTCGCCAACAGAACATCGACGACCGTAATCATCCGGAGCGTCTGGCTGACCAACTCTACCCGGAAATTGCCCGTGCCATCGCGGGTGATGCCACCGACGTGCTGTACCCGGTGCAGGTAATCAAAGTGGACGGTGACACCGTGTTCCTTAGCCAAGGGCAAGGTCGTCTGGAAAAGGACGGCATCATGAAGGTGTATCGCCCCGCCGGTGAAATGAAAGACCCGGACACCGGCATGACCATCAAGCTGGAAGGCGAGTCCCTGGCTACCCTCAAGGTCAGTGATGTACGCACCGACTACGGTATCGCCAAGATGGAAGGCGAAGCCAGCGCCTTGCAAGTGGGCGACCGCGTCCGCCCGGACAAGCAGGCTAAAAACGCCTCCGCCGGTCCGGCCGGCCAGCAGGCCACCCCCGGCTCTGGCGAAGCCCCGCTAAAATGGTAAAGCCCAAACCCCCGCAACGCGGGGGTTTTTGTTTCAGGTGAAGCGCTCCCGGCGCGGTCCGGTAGGAGCACCTTTCGAGGTGCGAACAGAAGCCTTTCCGCAACACCCACAGGTTTGGGCATCATTTATATGCTGGGGTTCGCATCTCGAGAGGTGCTCCTACAGCGGTTTTGGTATGCAGCCGATCAGGTTGAAGACGTGGCCGTCAGGGCTGCATCCTGCTTGCGGCGTTTGCTGGCCACCCTCGCCTTTCTTTTCTTCCACCAAATCACCAGGCCGGTGATGGATAGCATGGTCACAGCGATACCCATGATCGACACAATGATGCGCCCGGGCAGGCCGGCAATGCGGCCGGAATGCAGCGGGAATTGCAGCTGGTTGAAGACATCGGCGGCGGTGCCGGTCCACGGCACTTCGTCCCCGATCAAGTCCGCGTTCTTGCCATCGTAGTAGAGGCTTTTCACTTTCATGCCGCCACTGTCGTGATCCTCGCCAGGGTAGTAGAAACGCACGCCGAAAACGGCAAAATTGTCGCTGTAAAAAGTATCGCCAATGGGTTCTTCCCAGCCGCGCTTGTCCGCTTCTCTGCGGGCCTTCTTAAGCAGTTCCTGCCAGCTTACCTGGGGTTCCACCGGGTCATGCAGAGCGGTGGGAGTGCGCGTTTCAAAAGGCCCCGGCGTGGTTTCGGACACCATGGACATGACAGGGTAAAAAACTTCCCGGTACAAATTCAGGGAAAAAGAGGTAAAGGCCAGCATCAGCAGCAGCGCGAACACCCACAGACCCACCGCCGTGTGCAGGTCGAAATTCAGCTTGTAGGCACTCGCCCCGCGGCGAATCATCCAGGCGGGTTTCCAGCGTTGCAGCCAGCCTTTGCCACCGAGCTTTTGCACGCGGCGTTTGCGCGGCAGGGTCAGCGCCATGGCGATAAAGGTATCGAACAGCCAGACCATGGCGGCGGCACCCATCAACCAGGTACCCCAGCGGTCGATGCCCTTCCATTCAGGCAGGTGCAGGGTGAAGTGCAGCTTGTAGAGAAACGACATCAGGTGTTCCGGGTGCAGGGAGATTTTCCCCCACTCGCGTTTACCAACAGTCTCGCCGGTGACCGGGTCCACGAAGGCGTGATCGTAACCCAGTTCATAACGCTGCCCGGTTTCCGGGTTTTCCCGGGCATCCACCCAGATTTCCGCGTTATGGCCAGGCTCGGCTTCCAGGCCAAAGAAGCTGGCACGCACCCGGGGGTCGGCGTCTTCCACATGGCGAACCAGCTCCAGCATGGGGAGCGGCTCGCCCTGGCTTTGGCTTTTAAACAAGTGCGGGTTGAGCCACTCGTCCAGCTCGTGGTCCCAGGAAATTAGCGCCCCGGTCAGGCCGGCAATAATCAGGAAGACGGCAATAAAAAGGCCGAACCAGCGATGAAGTAGAACCAGAAATGCGCGCATGGGAAATCCAACCGGGGCTGACAATGCGGCGCAGCCTAGCATAAGGAGGAATAGTTCTCATTACAGAAATGAAGGGTCAAGCGCCCGCTTGGCGAGATTTCCACAACGGGTAGGGAATCCCCGCCAGACGATTGATGACCAAGGCTTGGCCGACCAACAAGGCCACTGCACTGAGCAGCACGGGGAGTTGCTGCAGTTCGGGCATCAACCCTAGAGACACAATTAGGGCGGTCGCCCCGGCCGGTGGGTGGGCAACACGGAATAGAATCATCAGTGCGCTGGTCAGGCCCAGCGACAGCCCGGCGGCGGCTACCCGAGACCATTCAACGCCAGAGATAAAGGCGGCAGGCGCATCGTGCAGGCCGAACAGCCACAGCGCTGCCCACCCACACAGGGCGCCAATCAGGTGGCCACTAAGTACATTGCGCGGAGATGCTGCTTCCGCCAGCGGCAGGTGAAACAGGAGGAAGGCGCTGGCGCCCAGTGAGGGAAAGATAAATGACTGCTGGGTAATCAGGGCCACACTGGCGATCAGCGCGATGCTCAGGCCGCCATTGACCAGATTGAACAGCGCCAGCACTACGCGCGGATTAAAGCGTTCGCTCATGGTTTCCAGGTGTAGCAACCGCAGCAGCCCGCCGACCTGTTGCTGGCGGAGCTGATCACTTTCCTTACTCATGGCTTGCACTAATCCGGGGCAGAAAAAGAGCGCGCATACTAAGGCTTTGCGGGTCGATGGGCAATTGTGGTGCATCCCATGCAGGAGCAAGGTGTGTGTGGGCCGGACAGGCTTCGCCAGGGCGCGCCAGCGGCATTTTAACAACGCGACAAGGGTAAATCCGCTAGCATGAACGCAGATGACAAGGAGATCGGGTGTGGACGGATTTTTTTCGCAGGCGCTGGTATTGCTGGCGGCGACGCTGTTGTTGTTACCGCTGTTCCAGCGGCTGGGGCTAGGCAGCATTCTCGGTTATCTGGCCGCGGGTATTGCGGTGGGCCCATTGGGGTTCGGGTTGGTCAGCGGCGGTAACGACGTGCTGCATTTTGCCGAATTAGGCGTGGTGCTGATGTTATTTTTGGTGGGCTTGGAGTTGGCCCCTCAGCAACTGTGGGCACAACGCCGTCGCCTGGTGGGGCTGGGCGCCAGCCAGATGGTATTCAGTGCTCTGCTGCTGGCAGGCGGGTTTTGGCTGGTGGGGTTCAGCACCAATCAAAGCCTGGCCATCGGCGCTACGCTGGCGCTGTCATCCACAGCCTTTGTGGTGCAGATGCTGGTGGAGAACAACCAGCTGGGTACGCCGCAAGGGCGCTCCGCGTTTTCTATTTTGCTGTTTCAGGATCTGGCGGTGATTCCCATCTTGCTGCTGTTGCCGGTGCTGGCCGGTGCCCAGGCCGGCGAGGATAGCCCGCAGTTGATGGCCGGGATGGCGGCACTGGTGGCCATGGTGCTGGCGGGCAAGTATGCGCTGAATCCCTGGCTGGGTTGGTTGGCCAAGTTGCGTAACCGGGAGTTGATGACCGCCAGTGCCTTAATGCTGGTGCTGGGGTCTGCGGCGCTGATGGAGCACCTGGGCCTGTCCATGGGGCTCGGTGCGTTTGTCGCGGGCGTCCTGCTGGCCAACTCGCCCTACCGGGAGCAGTTGGAAACGGACATTCAGCCCTTCAAGGGTTTGTTGTTGGGGCTGTTCTTTTTGGCCATCGGCATGACCATGGATTTGCGCCTGCTGTTGGAGCATCCCGGCAGTATCGCACTGTTCTTGATTATGCTGCTGGGGCTCAAGGGCATGGTCTTGACGACCCTCAGTCGACTGTATGGCAGGAAATGGCGTAGTACGATCATGTTCGGAATCTTGCTCAGTCAGGGCGGAGAGTTTGCTTTTGTTCTTCTCACCCAGGCGCAGACTCTGAATCTTCTTGATAGCACTGTGGCGGGACAATTGAATCTGGTGGTGGCGCTGTCTATGGCGTGCACTCCCATATTACTTAAGTTGATGACGATGCTGTGGCCGGAAACGAGTAACAAAGGGCCACGCAAGGATCTGGAAGAAGAAAGCATGCCTGCTCACCATCCCCAGGTGGTGATAGCCGGGCTGGGCCGTTTTGGGCAAATCACCGCCCGGATTCTGGTGGGGCGGCAGATTCCATTCACCGCCCTGGATTCCGACCCGGACGAAATCGACATGCTGCGCCGTTACGGCAACGAGGTGTACTTCGGCGACGTAACCCGGCTGGACCTGCTTTACAACGCCGGCCTGGAGCACGCCAAGGTGTTGGTGCTGGCGGTGGACGATGTGGAGGCGTCATTGAAAACCGTGGAGCTGGTGCGCCACCATTTTCCGGCCATTACCATTGTTGCCCGGGCCCGAGACCGCTACCACGCCTATAAGCTTCATGCGCTGGGCGTGCATCAAGTGATCCGGGAAACCTTTGAGTCCGCCTTGCTCAGTGCGCGGCTGACCCTGATGCAGCTCGGCGTGCCTGAATCTACCGCCATTGATCTGGTGCGCAGTTTCCGGGAGCTGGATGATCGCTTATTGCAGGAACAAATTGCCCATCGCAGCGACATGGACATGCTGGTGGAAACTAATGCCAAAGGCCGGGCGGAGCTGCAGTCGCTGCTCTCCAAGGGGGATGGCGAGTAATAAGTGAGATTCCATGTGTTGAGAATGGTTTGCATCTGCATTATCATCCCCGCTCTGAATTCCGGTTTGCCGCGCTGACGAAAGGGACGTTATTGGCGGTAAGGCTCAGGCCGGGGGATCGCAGAAACAACCACAGGCACTCCCATGACCCTACCCGCCCGCTTGCTTGGCCGTTCACTGACGGCCACCCTGTTGTTATTGCCGCTGGCCACATTGGCGGCAGAGGCCGAAACGGAAGCCTCCAGCAGTAACGTTCACGAAATCCCTGAAGTCAGCGTCAACGCCGACGGAAACCAGGGCACCCTCGCCGACACCTCGGAAAGCTACGAACCGAAAACCCCGGTGAGCTCGGCTACGGGTTTAGCGTTGACCCGCCGCGAAACGCCTCAGGCGGTGTCGGTGGTAACGCGGACACTGATGGATGATTTCCAGATTGTCTCCGTTAGTGAAGCGCTGGCGGCCACGCCGGGTGTCGTCGTAGATCAGGTGGAAACCGACCGGGTCTATTACAACGCCCGCGGTTTTGAAATCACCAACTACCAGTACGATGGCCTGGGCATGCCACTGCCCTACGAAATCGTTAACGGTGATATGGACACCAGCGTGTTCGAGCGGGTGGAGATCGTACGTGGCTCCAATGGGTTGATGAGCGGCCTGGGCAACCCATCGGCCACGGTTAACTACGTGCGCAAGCGGCCGACTCTGGACAGCAATACGACGCTATCGGCGTCTTACGGGTCCTGGGATAACCGCCGCCTGGAAGTGGACACCTCCGGCAGCTTGACGGAAGACGGCCGGGTGCGTGGTCGCATGGTGGGTGCCTATCAGGATCGCAATTCCTACCTGGATCGTTACGAGAATGAGCGCGGTGTTTTCTACGGTGTGGTAGAGGCCGATCTGACCGACTCGACCCTGTTCACACTGGGTTATAGCTATCAGAACAGCAATGCCGACAGCCCCATGTGGGGCTCGCTGCCACTGTTCTATTCTGACGGTACCGCCACAGACTACGACGTGGAGACCAGCACCGCCGCAGATTGGGCGTACTGGGACAGCAACACCGAATCGGTGTTTGCGGAGCTGCAGCAGCGCTTTGATAACGGCTGGGAAGCCAAGGCGGTTTACACCTACCGCAAGATGGAAGGTGAGTCAGAACTATTCTACGTTTATGGCACCCCGAACAAGGACGAAACCGGCTTGTTCGCCTATCCCAGCTACTACGAAGATAAAGTGACTGAGCGGGTGCTCGACCTGTATGCCCGTGGGCCATTTGAAGTCGGGGGCCGTGTCCATGAAATGGTGGTCGGCGCTAACTATGCGAAAGGCCGCATTGAAGAAACGTCCAATTATGGGCGTGGCATTGGTACTGCATTGACGCCAGATGAGGCGTTTGGTGGCAGTTACCCCAGGCCGCTGTTTGATGCCGCCATTGATGGCAGCACGTGGGATGACCGGTACCGCAGTGCTTACCTGGCCACTCGTTTGAGCCTGGCCGACCCGCTGACCCTGATTGGCGGCGCGCGCTATGTGGATGTGACCAGCGAGGGGGAAGGCTACGGCGGCAGTAGTAAGGATGCTAGCGCCAGTGAAACGGTGCCCTATGTGGGTCTGATCTACGACCTGACTGACGTGCATTCTGTGTACGGTAGCTACACCAAAATCTTTAACCCGCAGACCGAAGAAGACATCACCGGCCAGCGGCTGGAGCCGGTGACCGGTGAAACCCAGGAGCTGGGCCTCAAATCCGAATGGCAGGATGGCCGGATTTATACTGCCTTGATTGCCTTCCGAACGGATCAGGAAAACCTGGCAGAGGCTGCGGGCATGATCGGCCCGGACACCTACTACGGTGGTGTGGACGTGGAAAGCTTCGGCTATGAAGGGGAGATCAGCGGTGAGCTTCTGCCCGGCTGGCAAGTGTCTGGTGGTTACACCTGGCTGGAAATTGAAGATGAGGACGGCGACGAAGTTCGCACCTACACCCCGCGGGAAATCTTCCGCCTATCTACGACCTACCGCCCTGCGGCTATTCAGAAGCTGAAAACCGGTGTACAGGTCAGCTGGCAGGACAGCATTTACCGGGGTGGTACCGGTGGCGTTCCAAAAACCACGCAGGACAGTTACACCCTGGTGAACCTGATGGCCAGCTATGACTGGACCAAACACCTGACCACCACGCTGAACGTGAACAACGTGACCGACGAGAAATACTACAACTCGCTGTACGTTGGGCAGGCGTTCTACGGGGCGCCACGTGGGGCCAATGTGCGGTTCGATTATACATTCTGAGAAGGGCTGATGGCTGGGGCTTACAGCTAACCCGCCTTGAGTCAGAAAAAAGCGCAACCGTTTAACGCCGACGTCTGCACAAGCAAGGGCGTCGGCGTTTTTTTTTTGGAGGGTACCGCGAGAGCGTGTAGGTCGGATTAGGGCGAAGGCCGTAATCCGACAGCCAGAGCTTTAGAGCTTCAGCTTGTTCAGTCCGCGGTCAATGGCCTGGCCCAGGCCGGCTTTGATGATCGGACCGATCAGGGGCAGCTTGCCTTCAAACTCGATGGTATAGTCCAGCTGGCTGCCGCCATTGGCGGCTTCGGAAAAGCGCATGACGCCCTTATGGTGCTTCAGCGGGCTGCCCTTGGTGATGGTGTATTCGATGCGCTCGTTGGGGACCACCTTGGTGACGGTTTCTTCGAACGGCGGTGCGATCAGGATCTGCATTTTCCGCGTGGAACCCACCCCGTTGGGGCTGTCTTGCCCATCCTTGATGCGTTTGATTTTGGCCGGGGCAAAAATCAGTTCCAGGTTCTCGTGCACGCTGAGAAAGTCGAACAGCTTGTCCACAGAGAACGGAAAGGTCTTGGAAATCTCGATGCGTTGCATGGCGTTGCTCCCACTGCAGCCCGGCAAGGCCGCCGGGAAAGATTCATACTACCAAAGGGGGGTAGTAAACAGGGTGTCGATTTTGCCTGTTGGCTGCCCGCCCACAAGGTTAGTTTGGGCCATAGCGTTGTTCGTGGCCGCTTGATCCTACCCCCGTGTGCTAACGAACCCTTCAGCTAACCAGGCCGTCACACTCGCAGCACTGTCTTCGCGGCAGCCGCTGGCGTTCTGTCCTGCCCACAGAGGCGAGTAGTCACCGCTACCCTGCGCTTCCGCGGCGGCGCGCAATGGTCCGATGGCGTTCCCCGCCAGCGGGAATGCCGGTGCAGTGTCCGGGAAGTAGCCCAGTTCATGCATCAGCCGGTTGACCATACCCCGGGCGGGGCGCCCGGAAAAGGCCGTGGTTAATGCGGTGTGTTGGGCCCGGTCGCTATTCAGCCATTCACGGTGCACGGGTTTGGTGGTGGCTTCCGGACACAGCAGGTAGGCCGTGCCCACTTGCACGGCGGTTGCGCCTAACGCCATGGCGGCCCGTACGCCGGATGGGCTGGCAATGCCGCCGGCCGCAATCACAGGAATCGATACCGCGTCTGCGATCTGTGGCAACAGGCTGAAGGTGCCCTGCTGAAGGCTCAGGTCATCACTGAGAAAGTGGCCCCGGTGTCCGCCGGCTTCCAGTCCTTGCGCAATCACCGCATCGGCGCCTTTTGACTCCAGCCAGCGGGCTTCCTCCACCGTGGTGGCGCTGGAGAGTACGGTGGCCCCGGTGGCTTTTATCCGATCCAGCAGGCCGGCCTCCGGCAAGCCGTAATGAAAGCTCACTATCGCAGGGGTAAGGCGTTCCAGCACGGCGGCGCTGTCGGCATCGAAGGGTTGCCGTGACGGCCCGCCGGGAATGGCCGTGGAGTCTACGCCAAATTCGCGGTAATACGGGCGCAAGGTATCCACCCAGCGTTGCTCCCCTTCTGCATCCACTGCGGGGGTGTCATGGCAGAAAAAATTCACGTTGAAAGGGCCGTCGGTGGCCTTGCGGAGGTGGGTGAGCTGTTCCTCCAGCGCAGCGGCGCTCAGCATCCCCGCCGGCAGAGAGCCGAGCCCGCCCGACAGGCAGACAGCAGCGGCCAGGTGCCAATCCTGCACCCCGGCCATGGGCGCCTGGATCAGGGGAAAGTCGGTACCAGGCAGGGAAGGCATGGTGGGCTCCGGTGCATTAAGGCTATGGTTTTCAGTGTTCAGCCGTTGGCGACGGGTTGCGCACTTCGGCACTGCCAATACCACGGGGGTCGCTGGCAGCGGTGACTTTGCCGCTATCCTTGCGCCACAGAATGGCCTGCATATTGCCGTAATGGCGGCCGGTGGAGACCACCTTGTGGCCCCTCAGCATCAGTTCCTTGGCCGCTTGGCTGCCGACGAATTCCGGTTCGGCCTGGACTTCGTCAGGCAGAAACTGATGGTGGAATCGCACACGGCTGACCCAGTCTTCCACCGGTTTGTTGTTGGCAGCTTCCAGTACGCCCAGCATTACCATGGAGATGATGCGGCTGCCGCCCGGGGTGCCAAGAATGGCGATGCGGTCGTCGAACTCCACAAAGGTGGGCGTCATGGAAGAAAGCGGGCGCTTGCCCGGCGCGATGGCGTTGGCCTTGCTGCCGACCAGGCCGTAGGCATTGGGGCTGCCGGGCTTGGCGGAGAAATCGTCCATTTCATTATTGAGCAGGACACCGGTACCCGGGGGCACAAAGCCGCTACCGAATGGCAGGTTGATGCTTAGCGTAGCGGCGACCCGGTTGCCGTCTTTATCCAGGACCGAAAAATGGGTGGTATGAAAGCCCTCTTCCACCCCGATGGGCTTGCCCAGGCTGCTGCTGGGGGTGGCCTTGTCCATGGTGATGCTGTTGGCGCGCTGTTTGGCGTAGTCGGTACTCAACAGCTTATCCACAGGCATATCCACAAAGTCCGGGTCGCCCAGATAGCGGGCCCGGTCTTGGTAGGCGCGGCGCATGGCTTCGATGGCCAGGTGAGGGGTCATATCGCCGGTGTCGCCGTCGTTGAACTGACTGAGAATATTCAGTGCTTCGCCCATGACGATGCCGCCGGAGGACGGCGGCGGTGCGGAGATAACCCGGCCGCCCCGGAACTGGCTGACGGTGGGCGAGCGTTCCACCACGGTGTAGTCGGCCAGATCGTCCAGCGTCCAAATACCGCCGGCCTGCTGGACACCGTCCACCAGTTGTTTGGCTACCTCGCCCTGATAGAAGCCGGCGTTACCCTTTTCCGCGATGGCGGTGAGTACCCGGGCCAGGTCTGGTTGCTGAATCAGATGGTTGTTGGGGGGCACCTTGCCGTTATGCAGGAAGATGGCGGCGGCTTCCGGGAAGCGGTTGAGTACATCTTCCCGGTATCCGGCCAGCTTGCGGTAGTGGTCTTCCACGCGAAAGCCGTCAGTGGCCAGGGCGATGGCAGGAGTCAGGGTGGAAGTGAGTGGCAACTTACCGTAGTTGTCAGCGAGATGGGCGAATGCGGCGGCCTGGCCGGGAATGCCGGCGGCACTGGGGCCGTTCACTGCCCAGTCGCGCATCACGTTGCCGTCTTTGTCCTGGTACATGGTGGCGGAGGCGGCCCCCGGCGCGGTTTCGCGGGCGTCCACAAAGGTTTGCAGGCTGTCATCCTCCCGATGCAGCAGCCAGAAGCCCCCGCCGCCCATGCCGGCAGAATAGGGTTCGACCACCGCCAGGGCAGCAGCCACGGCCACAGCTGCATCGAAGGCATTACCGCCCTGCGCCAGAATATCGAGCCCGGCTTGCGTGGCCAGTGGATGGGCGCTGGCCACCGCATTCTTGCCCGGCCCGGCCGCCTGGGCGGTAACGGTGATTAGCAGCAGGATCGAAAGCAGGTAACGCATGGGGTCGCTCCTTGGATGCCGGTGTTTATCGATAGACCGCCGGCTTTGTTGTTAGAGCAGCTGCGAGTCAAACCGTAAGAGGGCAGGCCATTGCCGCGCTCCAGCGCTGGTAGGCGGACCGTAGGCTGAAAGTGCACGCGCCTTTGATCATCTCGCAGCTCGAAGCTAGTCGCTCGCCGCTGCTTTTACTTCTTCCGCGCCTTGCGCTTCTCTTCCAGCGCTTCGGCAACCAGCGGTGGTACAAAGTTGTTCACATCGCCGTCCAGCAAAGCGATTTCGCGAATCAGGGAGCTGGAAATAAAGGACAGATGCTCCGCGGGGGTCAGGAAGACCGTCTCCAGCTCCGGGGCCAGCTGCCGGTTCATGTTGGCCAGCTGGAACTCGTATTCGAAGTCACTGACGGCGCGCAGGCCCCGCAACAGGATGTTGCCGCCCTCTTCCCGGCAAAAATGGGCCAGCAGCTTGGAAAAGCCAGTGACTCGTACATTGGGCAGGTGGGATAGCACGCGCTGTGTCAGCTCCACACGCTCTTCCAAAGTGAACAGCGGGCCTTTCTTTTCGCTGGCGGCGATGCCTACCACGACTTCATCGAACATTTTGGCGGCCCGCTCCACCAGATCCAGGTGGCCGTTGGTGATCGGATCGAAGGTGCCGGGATAAATTACGCGGTTGGTCATGCTTGGCTCGCTCTGTCGCGGTAGAAACCGTACCCGGCTGTGTCCCGGATACCCACTGTGCCGCAAGCATACCCGATGCGGTGGCAGAGTTGCAGGTGTTCGCAATGGTGAGTGGTAAGGGAATATAGCAAGGGTGTCGTTAAAAGAAGTCAGCGGATTGGTGTCGAGTGGTTGCGCAGGATGCAAACATTTTTGTATGGAAAAATAAGATGAAAGTATTATTACAGTAACGCCATAATTTAATGATTATGGCGTACATGAATTGTGCTTATGCTTCATCCGCTTATATCGTCCGTTTGTCGTCATCCGTTTGCTGAATTCAATCTCATAGGACTAACTTGGGACGTGGGTCACACATTGATGGCTGACTGTAATGCTGGAAGCCGCCTGTCCCAAAACGGATTTGGATTAGCAGGGATAGCTGCCGACTTAATGGACTATGTGAGCGATGAAAAACCAACGGCTGGGATTTGTAGGATTGGGGGATGATACGGCAAGCGCTTGCCTGTCCATGTTGAAAATCATGGATGGCCGGTCTGAAGTCAGCTGGAGTCATAGTGACCCTGAAAGCGCAGATGTATTGATGATTTCATCCGATCAAACGGATGAGACGCAGCGCTGGGCTCGTAGCGGCAAGCCGCGCATTGTTGTATATCGCGGTAATCAGCAAAAGCCGGCGTCGCCATTTATTCTGCAGCATCCCTTCCGGGTGATGCAATTGCTGTCCGTACTAGACGAAGTCGCGAGCACCTTATCAGCCGGGGGGGAGTCAATGTCCCGGCGCCCTTCGCCTGCGCAGGCAGAGGTGGCCCCTTCAACTGAACCAAATAGTGTCTCCCCTTTCTGGCTATCTCTACATAAGGCGGTGAATGGAAACGTGCCTGACCCGGCAGGGTTATTGGTGTCGTCGTCGTCCCATGGATTGTTGTATTTCAAGCCTGCCTCCCAGCGTTTCTATGCAAGCAAAGCTCTGTTCCGCCAGTTGGCTGCATCTTCGGTGGCACTGGGGCCTTTAAAGCCAACCAACGAGACTGTGTCGGAGGACATGGTGGCTTGCCCGTTGTTCTCGCTGTGCTGGATGGTATCCCGTTATGACGCAACGCATCTGGCGCCTTGGATGAACCCTGTAGGGGCGTTTCATCTTAAACGCTGGCCGAGTTTTGGCACCCTGGAAAAAAGCCGCACGCATTTGTCTCTGTGCGCCTTGATGACCAAGCGTCCCTTGACCCGTGAACAACTTCAGCAAGTTTCACACTGCAGCGAGGAAGAGTTGGACCGGTTTATCAATGCGTGTGAAATGAGCGACCTGATGGTGTTCGAGGAAGCCGTTCAGGTGTCGTTGCCAGAGGCCGATTCCGAGGAAGATAAAGGACGCTTTGGTGGTCTGATCAAAGGATTGCGCAGTCGATTGGGGTTGAGTGCATAGTAATGACAAATAATGAATTCAAAATTCTTTTCACCGGCCCCATGGGGGCAGGGAAAACAACAGCGATCACCGCGTTAAGTGACCAGGAATGTGTGTCTACGGATGTGGTGAATACCGATATCGACCAGTGCGACAAGGAAATGACCACGGCAGCGTTGGACTATGGCTTCATCGATATTCCCGGCGGGGGTGGTGTGCGCCTTTATGGCACCCCGGGCCAGGAGCGTTTCCGGTTTATGTGGCCGATTCTGGCCAATAATGCGGCCGGGGTGATCGTACTTTTAAATGGCGAACATCCTGATCTGGATACGCACTTGTCCGTGTTTGTTGATGCCTTTTGGGAGCAGGGAGCCATGCCGATGGTTATCGGTATAGGCCGTCTGGCCAGCGAGGATTTTGAAGTTATCGAACGGATCACCGACACCTTGCTAGAACGTCATATTTCACCACCTATTTTTTCTGTGGATGTCAGAGAAAAAGATGATGTTTTATTGCTGGTAGAGGCATTGCTTTGCCAGATTGAAGTTAACGAAATGGGAATGATGCAAGCATGAAAGTCGCCTCTCCGCTTGGAAAAACCGAAACAGCGGTTGCCCAGAAAGAACTGGAAAATTTCCAGGAAAATACCAAAGGCGTTACCTCCGCGGTATTGCTCAGTACTGATGGTTTTGAAGTGGCCTCGTTGCAGGTCAACAAGGAAAGCGCAAGCCGTCTTGCGGCCATGGGTAGTTCGTTGGCGGCGATAAGCTCGGCCATTGCCAAGGAGGCCGGAATTTCTGAATGCAGCCGGCTGATCGTCGAGTCTGATGAAGGCGTGGTTGCGGTCATGAAGGTTCCGAATCTAAAGCCACCACTGGCACTTGCAGTGGTAGCGAACGATGCCTCGTTATTGGGGCAGCTTCTCTGGGGGGCCAAGAATTGTTGTGCCGCTCTTGAGGAAAAACTGAAAAAGTGAATTTTATAACCCGTTAAAAATTTCGGGATAACATAAGTGTTGAAGGAGATTTATCATGGCGAATATCAAAGAAAGTATGGATGCGCTTCTGCAGTCTGATGGTGCCATGTGTACCGCTATTGTTGATGCCAATAGTGGTATGGTGCTGGGCCAGTCCGGAACGGGCCTGGATCTGGAATTGGCGGCGGCGGGCAATACGGAAGTGGTCCGCGCCAAGTTGAAAACAATGAAGTCTTTGGGCCTCAGTGACAAAATCGAGGATATCCTGATTACCCTGGGTACCCAGTACCATATTATTCGCCCGGTAGCCTCTAAAGAAGGTTTGTTCGTTTATCTGGTGCTGGATAAAGCCAAGTCAAACTTGGCGTTGGCGCGTCGCAACTGCCAGGAAGTGGAATCCACGCTGTCGTTGTAATCTGCTTATCCCCGCCACCTCCCGGTTGGCGGGGTTTTTTCTTTCTCTTCCTCTTATTTTTTTCTGCTGCATATCAACGTAACAGACCGGCTGATCGTTATGGCGCCAGTGGTGTGTCGTATTGCTGTTGGTAGCGAAGCGTGCTCGCTTTGATCACTGTTGTCATGTTGGGCGCCACTAATCGATGCTGTTGAAGAAACGCTTCCGTGGTTGTCGTATCAAAACGTGTGGGCTGAATAAAATGCAGCGCTTCGGGATAGGTGTTAACCAGTGCCGGCAGGCCGGGAATACGCAGTAACGCGGCCAGCACAGGCAGTGGAATATGGTGGTTAGGGGCGCGTTTTCCCATGTGGGCAGCCGCCTGTGCCAGCATGGGTTGCAGGTTGGGGGTGTTGGCATCCAATGCCAGTAATTTTCCCGGCACTGTTGCGATGGTGGCGCCCAGTCGAATGATCTCGGCGAGGTGATCCACGGCGACCAGCGGTAACCAGTGCGCCCGGGTGCCGGGAACCAGAGCCATGCGCCCGCGGGCCAGATTATCGAGCAAGCTATAGAGAGGCTGACTGTCATCCAGCTCCCCGCTTGTGCTATGACCGGCCACCGTGGCCGGCTGCACTTCCACAAGATCCAGCTCATGATGCGTGGCAAACTCCCGAACTCGAAACGCCGCTTCCAGTTTGCTGGCTTCGTAGCCGCCGGCGCGGCGGTACACCTGTGGCCAATGAGTGCGTGAAGCGTTTTCCAGATCAATACCAAGCCGGTTCAGGTGAGCAGGGTTTTCCAGCATGAAACCGCTGATAAACACCAGGCGACATTGCTGTTGGCGGGCCAGCTCTGCCACGGCGAGGCTGCCGGTGACATTGGTGTGCCGGGCTGTCTCGTTGTCGAGCTGCCAGGCGAAACGGGCGCCGAGATGAATAATGGCATCCAGCGTGGGGAGCGGCTGGTTGAGCCCCAGTGTCGGCAGGTCCAGGTCGCCGCTAACGGGCCGGATCAGCTGCCCTTGCCCGCCGAGTCTGTCCACCTGCTGGCGTAGCGTATCGAGTTGGCTATCCGCGTCGCGCAGCATGGCGATAACGGCGTGGTTGTGTCGGGTCAGGCTGGCGCAGACGTGGCGGCCGATAAAGCCGGTGGCGCCGGTGATAAAGACAGTCATGGCGAGGTCCTTTTCTTGGATTCAGCGGTATGCAGAGAAAGCTCACGACTACGCTAAGGTGTAGAGTATGCTCTAAGGTCAACAGGGAATTGGTGAGCTACGTATGCGTATTGCAGAGCTGGAACAGCGGACCGGTGTGAGCCGCCATACATTGCGTTATTACGAGAAGGAGAGGTTGCTGCTGGAGGTGGATCGGCGCGGCAATAATTATCGGGATTATTCGGAAAAAGCGGTGCAGCGAGTCGGCATGGTGCGCCAGCTCAAGGCCTTGGGGTTTTCGCTCAAGGAAATCCGCGATGTGCTGGATGCCCTGCGCAGTGACAGTATTGATTGTGATCAGGGGGCGGCGTTGATGGCCGAGAAGAAAGCGGCGGTGGATCGCAAGATCGCTGAGCTGAAGGCGGTCAGTGCAATGCTGGGTGATGAGCAGAAACGCTTGCTCGCCAGTGCCGAGGCGCAGCGGCGGCGCCAGTCCTGTCTCAGTGATTCAGCGTCTGACTAAACGCATTTGTCGTTGTTGTTTTCCTGGTTGCGGGCAGAGCAGCGTTTCCTGTCAATTCTGGTGGTTTTGGTTAGTGCTCTGGTCGGACAAGTGCGTTTTTTTACTGGCACACGGATGGCGCGGCCATTAGCGTGATTTCCCTCTATTCACTAAGTGCCAGGAATACCCATGAGTCGTGCAACGCAAGCCAATCCTCCTGTTCAGGCTGTACCGGGCCTGTCGTTCACTGCCGCAAAAGCACAGGGGCAAGTGTCCCGCGAGGAAGCGCTGTCGATTTTTGATGCGCTGGAACCGGTGGCCCCGGATTTTATGATCGGTGCCTGGAAAGGCGAAGGGTTTGAAACCGGCCATCCGCTGGACGGGGTGCTGGAGCGCTGCCATTGGCATGGCAAACGCTTCGAGAGCGAAGAGCATGTGCACCCGCTGGTGTTCCGCAAAGTGTCGGGCAAGCTGACCTCGGTGAAGCCGTTGCTGGCCATGCCGGGGCTGGGATTGCTGGACTCAATGCCGTTTCTGAAGTCAGCGTTTGTGGGCAGGGTGTTCCAGTGGATGTTGCCGTTGTTGTCCGGGCGAAAGTCCGCCGCACGGCTGCGCACCACCAATTACCGGGGGGTGGCTACGGCGACCATGATGTACGACAACCTGCCGATCAACGATGTGTTTCGCAAAGTGGACGACAACACCTTGTTGGGCATCATGGATTTGAAAGGCATGAAGCAGCCGTTTTTCTTTGTGCTGCGCCGGGAGGCGTGAACGTGATGGGGTGAGGTGTGGGGCTCACGCTGGGCTATGCTCAACCGTAGGGGGCATCGTCGCTGTCGCTGAGCCGCTCGCGGCGTTCCTGTTCTTCCTCGAAGGCCGCCTTGATCTCTGCCAGCACATCATCCACATCGGCAATGTGTTCGTCGTCGTCCACCTGGCCGGTGAGCTCGCTGTCCGGGGTTAGCTCCCCGCTTTCGTATAAAGCCCAGATTTCCTGCCCGTAGCGGCTGCCACGCAGAGACGGTGCGTACTGGCCGTAGTAACGGGTCATGTTATCGACATCGCGATACAGCATGGCCTCGGCGTTGTTGTTGGCAGCAGCATCCACGGCCTGGGGCAGGTCGATGATGACCGGGCCGTAGTCATCCACCAACACATTGAATTCCGATAGATCGCCGTGAATGATGCCGGCGCAGAGCATGCGTACCACGTATTGCATCATCAGGGCGTGGTCTTCTTCGGCTTGCTCGGCAGGCATCACCACTTCGCTCAGTCGCGGGGCCACATCGCCTTCATCGTCGGTGACCAGCTCCATCAGCAGCACGCCTTCAAGCATGTCGTAGGGCTTGGGTACGCGCACGCCGGCTTCTGCCAGCCGGCGCAGAGCGTCGACCTCGGCACTCTGCCAGATCTGCTCCTGCTGCTCGCGGCCAAACTTGGAGCCTTTTTCCATGGCCCGGCTGCGTCGGCTGTTACGCACCTTACGCCCTTCGCGATACTGGGCGGCTTTCTTGAAGTTGCGCTTGGCAGCTTCTTTGTAGACTTTTGCGCAGCGGATTTCCTGGCCACAGCGGACCACGAAGATATCGGCTTCCTTGCCACTCATCAGACGGCTGATGACCTCATCGACGAGACCGTCGTCGACCAGGGGCTGTAAACGTTGCGGGGTTTTCATGCCGCACTTATACCTTATTTAGCGCGCGTCTTCGCCTGCTTCCTGCGGTTTTCGATGAGGATGGGTGAAGAAAAGACGGTTAGGAAGGCGAGGATGAAGAAAAGCCCTGCTGCGCAGATCGAGCTGCGCGGCAGGGTATCAGTGGCGGATTAGCCTTTCAGCGTGTCGGCCAGGGCGGAGGCATTGCGGGCGCTGAGGCCGTAGATGGACAGCTGTGGGTTGGCGCCAATGCTGGTGGGGAATACCGAACCATCGATGACGTAGAGCCCGTTCAGGTGCTTGTAGCTGCCATCACTGTTTACCGAACAGCGGCTCTCGTCCTGGCCCATGGTCAAGCCACCCATCACGTGGGCACTGCCCAAGCCGGTGATGACCGGGGCATAGTCCAGCTGTGCTACGCCTTCGCGGGCCGCTTTCCAGCTTTTGTAGTAGCCGGCGTGAGAATGGCTGGGGCGAACTTCTTTAGCGCCGGCGGCGAATTGCATTTCCAGCATGGTCAGGTGGGCTCGTTTAGTGCCCTCCAGCAAGTAATCATTCACCGGGTAGTCCAGAAGCGGTTCGCCGTTATCACGCAGCTCCACGACGCCACCCTGGTTTTCGTCATGAAAACCGTCGCGAATCATGGCAATGGAGGCGGCCAGGTTAGGTAGGCGTTTGATTTCATCACGTGCTCGTTCGCCAAAGCCGCCCATCAAGGCACTGGACAACCCCGGGTGCATGGGCATCATTTCCATCTTGTAGCCCGCGGGTCCATCCACGCCGTGTTTAAAGGTGAACTCGTCGGAATACATGGATTGGGGGGCGCCGTAGTACGGGGCGATTTCTTTGTCGTAGATACCGAAGGCAAAGCTGGTGGGGTGCAGGAAGGTGCGTTTGCCCACCAGGCTATTTGGGTCCGGGGCGTCGGAGCGCATTAGTAATGCCGGGCTCTGGATGCCGCCGCCGGCAGCAATCACGGTTTTCGCTTTCAGGGTCACGGTGGCGCCGGTGGGCACCTTGTCGTCATTCAGCGGCCGCACGCGCACCCCGGTGACGGTGTCACCTTCGATAATCAGGGTGTCCGCCTGGGCGCTGTGAATCAGCGTGGAGCCGTGATCCAAGGCACCGGGAATGGTGGTGACCAGCATGGATTGCTTGGCGTTGGTGGGGCAGCCCATGCCGCAATAGCCGATGTTCCAGCAGCCGCTGACGTTGCGGGGAATCAGGGCAGAATGCCAGCCCCTGTAGTCGCAGCCACGCTTCATTACATCGTTGTTGGCGTTGGGCGGGATGGCCCACTTTTCCACCTTGAGGCGGGTTTCCATCTGTTGGAACCACGGGTCCAGCTGAGCCCGGCTGAGACCCTGCACGCCGAATTCGTCGTGCCAGTATTGCAGGGTTTCGTGGGGCGTGCGGAAACAGCTGGTCCAGTTGACCACGGTGGTGCCGCCCACCGTTCGCCCCTGCAGAATGGTCATCCCGGCATCCTTGGTGGCGCGCAGGGCGCCTTCCTGGTACAGGTCCCGGTAGGCTTGGCCTTCATCGAGTTTGAAGTCGTCGGAGCTTTTCAGTTTGCCGGCTTCCACCAGAATGACCTTGAGGCCACGCTGGCTGAGAATTTCCGCACTGACGCCGCCGCCGGCACCGGTGCCGACGATGATTACGTCGGCTTCCAGGGTGCGATTGTCGGTGATAGTGCGCCCGTCGAGTACGTCCCAGCCGTTGGTCGGGTCTTTCCAGGGGTCTTTCACGTTAATGGTGAGGGTGGTCAAGTCCTGCATGGCGTTATCCTTTTTCTTTGGCTAGCAGAGCGCACGCAATAAAGGCCGAAAGTGGCGCGTGTCAGGCAACGATTTTCTGGGGTGGGCCGGGGTAGCCGGTGCTGAGGGCGCCGGCCGGTTTTACGTACCAGGCCATGTAGATGGGCTGTGTCAGGCCCTTGAAGGCCATGCGAGCCAGGCCTCGTTCGCTGGCAGCCCAGGCGGTTAGGGTCTGCTGGAGTTCCTCGGCGCTTTGCTCGGCAAAGCTGGCCCAGGTGCCGGTGATATACCAGCGGGCAGCGCCCAGCTGCATCAGGTCCAGCACCTGGAACAGTGCGCCACGAGTGCCGGGCATGCCTCCATCAAGCAGGTCATCGAAGGCTTTCATGCCGTCTTCGGCGGTGGCGCCCACATCGGTGAGGGCCGAGCCAAGCACGGCGCCCACCAACGGGGTGAGTAGATCCACGTCTTGCTGGCGAAAGTGTTTGTAGCCGGGTGCGGGGCCGTCGTTACTGGAGCAACCGGTGAGCAGGGCCAACCCGGAACCGGTGGCCAGTACTGCACTGCCGGCGGCGCTCAGCTTGAGGAAGCCGCGGCGATTGATTCCCTGATCCATAGCGCACTCTTCTTGTTTTGAGTTGAAAGGAGCAAGTTAAAAGTTGAAAAGCGCGGGTCAGGCGATTGAACGTTGTAATGCCAGGCCCGCGATTAACGGTAATGGCGCGGGTATGGCCGTTCAACAATTCTCGCCTTTTCCCGCGCTTTTTCACTTCACACTTTGAGCTTGGAGCTAATCATTTCAGCAGGTACTTGTAGATGAACTTGTGCATGCCGCGCCCGTAGGGGGGCAGGATGTGTTTGGTGGCGTTCATCTTGCCCTTTTTGTAGATGCCCTTGGCTTGGGAGAAGGTCTGGAAACCTTCAGGGCCGTGGTAGGCACCCATGCCAGAGGGGCCGATACCACCGAAGGGAATGTCATCCACGCCCACGTGGGAAATGGTGTCGTTCAGACACACGCCCCCTGAATGGGTGTTTTTGAGTACGTGGTCGCCGTTTTCCTGATTCCAGTCGAAGTAATACAGCGCCAGCGGACGAGGCCGGTCGTTCACGTATTCAATGGCGTTATCCAGGGTTTTGTAAGGCACCACAATCATCAGCGGCCCGAAGATTTCGTCCTGGGCGATACGCATATCGTCGGTGACATTGAGCACCATGGTGTGCGGGATTTTCTGGCTGCCGGTGAAGTCTTCATTGGCAGGGTTGATTTCGATTACCGTGGCGCCTTTCTCGCGGGCTTCCTGAACATAGCCAGTGAGGCGGCTGTGCTGGCGCTCGTTGACGATGGCAGTGAAATCCGGGTTGTTGAGCATGGTCGGGTAAGACTGGGTCACTTGCGCTTTCCAGGCTTCAATGAACTCGTCCACGCGGTTTTCCGGGCAGAGGATGTAATCCGGTGCCACACAGGTCTGCCCGGAATTCAAACACTTGCCGAAGGCGATACGTTCGGCCGCGTCTTTCATGGGGAAGTCTTGGCCGATAATGCAGGGGCTCTTGCCGCCCAGCTCCAGGGTGACTGGGGTCAGGTTGGCGGAGGCGGCACGCATAATGTGCTTGCCCACGGTGGTGGAGCCAGTGAAAAGCAGGTGGTCGAAGGGCAGCTCGGAGAAAGCCTGGGCCACGTCGACTTCACCATTGATTACCGCCACCTGCTCCTGCGGGAAGGTGTCGGCGATCAGTTTTTCCAGCAGCGCGCCGGTGCGCGGAGTGGCTTCACTCATCTTGACCATCACGCGGTTGCCGGCGGCCAGAGCGGTAATCAGCGGCACCACGGCCAGCTGCACCGGGTAGTTCCAAGGCACGATAATGCCCACCACGCCCAACGGCTGGTATTCCACCCAGGTTTTGCCCGGCCAGTTCATGGCACTGACATGACGCTTGGAGGGCTTCATCCACTTGCGCAGTTTCTTGGTGGTGTACTTCAACCCTTCCAAGGTAATCATGATTTCCGCGAGCTTGGTTTCATCGGCGGAACGGGTGGTGAAGTCGTTGTTCAGGGCCTCGGTCCAGGCGTCCATATGATCGAGCAACAACGGCTTGATCCGGCTGATCAGCTCAATGCGCTGTTCGGCGCTGGGATAAGGGTGCTGGCGGTATGCCGCTTTTTGAGCAGCGAAGATGCTCTGCATGCGAGCGATCTCTGGGTTGTTGCTGTGCAGATCTTTTACTTCGGCGACCATGGTCCTCGCCTCCCGAGTTAAATAGTTAGGTATGATGGAATGGTTTAAAAATTCACCTTGAGTCTGATTTTTAGAGTAATTACTCTAAGAGTCAACACAGTGTATCAGAAAAACCACATTTGGCCCCTTATGACCAGTACTAAAGACCGTATTCTGGAAACCAGCCTTGCCCTCTTTAACCGGCAGGGAGAGCGCAATGTGACCACCAACCACATTGCGGATGCCTTGGGGATTAGCCCGGGCAACCTGTATTACCACTTTCGTAATAAGGGAACGATTGTGGCGGCTCTGTTCGACCGCTATCAGCACCAATTGCTAGCACTTCTGGAGGCGCCTCAAGGGCCCCTGAGCTGGAAAGAGAAGGTGCATTACCTGGAGGGTTTGTTGGTGTCCATGTGGCAGTACCGCTTCTTTCATCGTGACCTGTCGCATTTTTTGCAGGCGGACCCGGCCCTGGCGTCGCAGTACCGGCAGTTTGTGGAAACCGTTCTAGTGCGTGGCACGGTGATTTATGAGGAGTTGCGCACTAGCGGGATTCTGGCGCTGGACGATGAGCAGTTACAGGGGCTGATGGTCAACACCTGGGTGATGATGTCGTCGTGGGCGGCCATGATATATGGCCTGCGCCCGGACGCGGCGGCAGATGAAGGCCTGGATGAGCGCCTGATGCGCCATGGGGTGTACCAAATTATCTGTCTGGAAGAGCCGTTCTTGCAGGGCGAGACGCGGGAGCACCTGGCCGAAATGAAGGCCCGTTATCGGGCGTCTTCGAATACCACCGAATTGTTGCTGGGCCACGCGATTGGGTCGTCATCCGCGGCCTGCTGAGTGCCGCGCAATGGGATCAGCGAAATCCGAAGCCTTGTACAAAGGCCAATAGCCGTTGTTCCAGCCAGTAGCGTTGATCGCTGCCCCCCACAAACCCCACATGACCACCGTAATCGCTCACTTCCAGTGTTACCGCGGGGCCCAACTCCTCCTGCCGGGGCAGGGTTTGTGGGGTCATGAAGGGATCATCACGGTTCTGCAGGATTAATGTCGGGGTACGGATCTGAAGCAGTTTGGGGCCGGCGGAACATTGCGCGTAATAGTGCCAGGCGCTGCGAAAACCATATAACGGGGCGATGATCTGGTCGTCGTAGCGCCAGAACGAGCGGATGCCGCTCATGTTCAGGCGATGCAGCCGTTTGGCCTCCGGTGGGTTCACTTTGTCCAAGTGGGTTTTCTGGACGGCAAACTGTCCCAGCAGGTTTTTCAGCAGGTGCTGGCGGTACAGTTTCGACAGGCCCTGATCCAGTCGGTTGGCACAGATGTCCAGCCGCAACGGGGAGCAGACCGTGGCCACGGCACTCAGGTCACCGTTGTCCCGGTGGGCCAGCCAGTTCAGCAGGCGGCTACCGCCGAGCGAAACGCCAATGGCGATACGGTGGCCAGTGGGGTTTTCATGGAACACATGCTTGATCACTGCATCCACATCGTCCACTTCCCCGGCGTGATAACTCAGAGCGGTGTCATTGGGTTTCTTGGCGCCCCGGCTGTTGATAGCCACCGAACGAATACCCGCTTCGGCGAGTACTTTCTGCATGCCGCGCATGTAATGGGAATCGCTGCAGCCAGACAGCCCATGCAGTAACAGCACGGTGAGTTGCCCGGGGCGACTTTCTGGCCCGGCCCAATCCAGCAACAGATAATCACCGTCCTTCAGGTTCAACCGTTCGCTGCGGCGTTCCACTTCCGGCAGGCTGCGGCCCATGGGGCCCCACAGGGTTTGCAGGTGCGGGTTGCGCAACCAAAGTGGCGGTCGGAAAGCCGACCGTACGATCTCGCCCATAGGCAGGGTCTCATCCAGCAGAGTGGGAAAATCACGCCAGTGGCGTGGCGCACGTATGGTAGCCTTTTGTTTTTCCCGCTGGCACCTATTCATGATGGAGACTGCATGCCGCGCCGATTTTTTGATGATCAGGATTTCCTCTCCGGGCAAGCTGTAGAGCTGGGTGGCAGCGCCAGCCACCACATTGGCAAGGTGTTGCGCATGGCGGTGGGCGATGAATTGGTGGTGTTCAACGGTCGTGGCGGTGAATGGTTGGCGAGTATCTCTGCCATCACCAAGAAAGCCGTCACCATCGAACCGCAGGCGTTCACTGATGAAGACCGCACTGCCCCGCTGGCGGTAACCGTGGCGCTACCCATGATTAAGGGCGAGCGCATGGACTATGCGATCCAGAAAGCCACCGAACTGGGTGTCAGTGAGTTGGTGATTCTCGACACGGAACGTTGCGAAGTGCGCCTCAAGGGTGAGCGGCAGGACAAGAAACTGTCACACTGGCAGCAAGTAGCGACCAGTGCCTGTGAGCAGTGTGGGTTGAACCGGGTGCCTGCCGTACGTGGCGTGTGGAGCCTGCGTGACTGGCTGGCGTCGGACCTTCCCGCCCTGAAGTTGATTGCCCACCCGGGTGAAAAGCCCTTCTCTCCGGCTGCCTTGCAGACGCAACCCGCACTGGCATTGCTGACGGGCCCGGAAGGCGGGTTTTCCGATGACGAGCTGCAGCGCGCAGCGGATGCCGGCTTTACCTCCTTTGCTTTGGGCAACCGGGTGTTGCGGGCGGAAACCGCCCCGGTGGCGTTATTGGCGGCGCTGTGGGCGTGGCATGGCCACTAGGGCGAAGGGGCGTAGACGCCCTCGCCGTCGTCATTCTGGCAGAACACCGAGTCTCGCAGCGCCGCTGATTGGCATTGCCGGGTTTGCATTGGTGTTGGGTCTCTATGCCCGTCATGACCGCCTGTTGCCCTGGCTGGCCGGTGCGTATGCCGTGCTTGCGGTGCTCACGCTGGGTTTATATGCGTGGGACAAACGCGCGGCCATGCAGGCCCGGTCACGGATTCCGGAACAAACCCTGCACCTGCTGGCATTGGCGGGCGGCTGGCCGGGAGCGATGCTGGCTCGCCCCCTGTTTCGCCACAAGACCCGCAAGCAACCTTTCACGGGCATTTTCTGGTGCACGGTGCTGCTGAATCTGGCGATGGTGGCGGCGTTGCTGTGGTAGTGACGGGCCCGCACAAACAATCACGAGAAGGGAGAACGTAATGCCGTTAACCAGCCCGATTATTACACCGGTGGTGGTCCTGGTGGCTTGGTCCATGGTCATGTGGTTATGGATGTATGTCACCCGCCTGCCGGCCATGAAAGCGGCCAATATGCAGCCGGATCCGCAGGCGCCCCGCGGTGAGCAGATGAGCACCTTGCCCGCCCGCGTGCGCTGGAAAGCGGACAACTACAATCACCTGATGGAGCAGCCCACGGCGTTTTATGCGGTTGCGTTGTCGCTGGCACTGCTGGGGCAGGGAGACGGCATCAATCTGGCGTTGGCGTGGGCCTACGTGGGTATCCGGGTTGTGCATTCCTTGTTGCAGGCGCTGATCAACAAAATAGAACTGCGCTTTGTATTGTTCACCCTGTCGTCGCTGGCCCTGGTTGGCCTTGCCGCGAACGCCTTATGGGCGGTGCTTTGATTCCGGCGCAGCGCACCCTGGTGTTAACCGCCCTGGCCATGGTGGCCTTTGCGGCCAATTCGGTGCTGTGCCGTCTTGCCCTGCGCGAAGGCGCGATAGATGCCGCCAGCTTTACGGCGGTGCGGCTGGTGTCCGGCGCACTGACACTGGGATTGATTCTGTTGTTGCGGGATCGCAGTGTGAAAGCCATGGCTGCGCAGGGCAGTCAGGGGTCGGCGTTGGCGTTGTTTGTCTACGCTGCCGGGTTCTCGTTGGCCTACGTTGAGCTGGCCACGGGCACGGGCGCCTTGCTGCTGTTTGGCGCAGTGCAGGCCACCATGATCGGAATCGGTTTGTATCGCGGCGAGCGATTGGCGCCGCTGCAGTGGTTGGGGCTGACGTTAGCGTTGGCGGGCCTGGTCGCGCTGATGTTGCCCGGCGCCACGGCCCCACCCCTGGCCGCCGCCGTCTTGATGCTGGTGGCGGGGGCAGCCTGGGGGGGTGTACTCCTTGCGCGGCAAGGACGCGGCCGATGCGACGGCGGTAACGGCCGGGAATTTCTTACGGGCGTTGATCTGGTTACTGCCGCTGGCGTTATTTGCCTGGCCGGCACAGTGGCCCCAGGGGGCCGGGCTGGTTTATGCGGTGTTGTCTGGTGCCCTGGCGTCCGGTGCCGGTTATGCCGTTTGGTATCTGGCGTTGCGCGGCTTGGCCAGTTCCACGGCGGCCACTGTGCAGTTGAGTGTGCCGGTGCTGGCGGCGTTGGCCGGAGTGGTATGGCTGGACGAGGCCTTCACCCTGCGTTTGCTGCTGGCATCGGCGGCGATTCTGGGCGGCATTGCGTTAGTGATTCGGCGCGGCGCGTCCCGCTGAGCGGCATGGTCGAGAGGGATTGATGGCATTCGATGGTGAGCTGGCCCAGCGCGTACGGGAACAATGGCTGCAGGTGGCCGGCATGTTGCCAGATGAAAAACGCATGTTCGGCGGCTTGTGCTTCATGCTCGCCGGCAACATGTGTTGCGGTATTCTTGGCGAGCGGTTGTTGGCCCGGGTTGGGCCTCAGGTCTATGACGCCTTGTTGCTGGAGCCGGGGGCCAGCGAAATGGATTTCACCGGTCGGCCCATGAGGGGCATGATCATGGTGGATGATGCAGTGCTGTCAGACGATGAAGTGCTGCAGCGCTGGCTTACCGCTTGTTTTGAGTTCGTGCGTCTTCTTCCCGCCAAATAATGGACAGGAACCGTCATGCTGCAAATCGGGATTGTAATCTACGATGAGGCCGAGAAGCTGGACTTTGCCGGCCCCTATGAGGTGTTTGCCACCGCGGCCCGGCAGATGGATTATGCCTGGCAGGTCTGATGGATGAGGGCTCGTCATCGGAGCCATCGAGCCCCATTGCTGATCAAATGCTACCGACTAACGTTTCCGGCGGTCACTTACAGTCACTTTTATAGGGCTGTGTTGAGCGGGAACAGCTCGTGCTGGTGTTGAGCTTAACGGCGCTGCTGGTTATATCGCCAATAAATGATCGCCAGCATTGTGGCCAGAGTCGCCGGTGCGATCAGCGCAGAAAAGTGAAGAAAGCGAAACAGTAAAGTGCCGATGACTCCGCCACAGATAAAGCCGCTGATAAGCAAGATGAACAGCAACAGTCGGCGGCCGTTGAGCGGCGTGCCGCGCAGGCGATTGCCTATCATAATGCCCAGATCAGTGAAGATCCCTGACAGATGGGTAGTGCGGATGATGGAGCCGCTGTAAGTGGTGACCATGGCATTTTGCAAGCCGCAAGCCATGGAGGCCAGATAGATACCGGCATCACTGCCACGCTGCAGGAACAACATGGCAAGGATCAGAAGAGCGGCTTCAATCAGCAGGGAAAAACCATAATGACGGCCCAGTTTCAGGGCGGTGCTGGTAATCAGCATGCCGCTGAGAATGGCGCCGGCGAGAAAACTCATCAGGGTAGCAAGCAGGTGCAGTGCATTGCTCAGGGCCAGGTCCGCCAATGCCAGTCCCAGCAGCGATGAGGTGCCCGTCAGGTGAGAGACGGATTGATGGCTAAAGCCCAGTAGCCCTACGGCATTGACACTGCCCGCGAGAAACGCGAGCAGAAAGGCCCCGATTTCTACCCAGGGAGGAAGGCGTGTCAGCAAGGAAAACCCCGATACTTAGCTGTAGTGATTCGGGGAGTATAGCATTCTCTTCGTCGGTGCCTTTTGAGCTATTTCTTTTTCTTCTTCTTGCTGCTTCTTGAGCTTTTCTTTCCATCATCTTTTTTATCGGATTTTTTCTTTTTGATTTTTTTGTCGTTCTTTTTTTTCTTTGTCTTTTTTTCTGAATCGTTTTTTTGAGACTTTATGGGTTTAATTTTTTTTATTTTTTTATGAGATTTCTTTTTTCCTTTAGCGGAAGAGGCGGTTTCGTTGTCGTTCGAGGAAGGTGCTGCTGGAGCTGCTCTTTCGGCCTCAAATATGGCCAGAGATACGGTCCGGAATCGGCGCAGGCAGTAACGCACCTGGCCAATGCTCAGGCCGGAATCATCGGCGGCTTGCTGCTGGGTTTTTCCGTTGTTGAGCGCCAGCAGGGCGTTGGCGCGGGGGCCATTGGGCGCTGGGTCATGCTCGTGAGATTGACAGGTTTTCTTCTGTGCCGCGGTAAGCAAGGTGGTCATCAAGTGATCCCCGTATGGTGAGTTCGGCGTTATGCCAAACCCAAACCATAAGGGAGAGTCAGGAGAAAATGCAAAAAGGAATTTTCATTGTCAAAAAAATGAAATAAAAACAATCAGGACTGCTGCTTTTCCATCATGTTGGCTTGCAGGATTTCGATCCAGTAACCGTCAGGGTCCTTGATAAAGGCGAGGCCTTTCATTTTTCCGTCATCAGGGCGTTTAATGAAGTTCACGCCCAGTTTTTCGAAGCGCTCTGCTGCTGCGTAAACGTCGGGTACCGTAATGCCGATATGGCCAAAGCCCTGGGGTTCGGCATTGCCATCGTGGTAGGAAAATTCCGGGTCATCTTCGGTGCCCCAATTGTGGGTCAGCTCCAGCATGGCCTCGCGACCGAAGGTAAAGGTCAACCGCTTGGCATCGTCGCCAGGTACTTCACCCGCTTCTTCTTCGCCTAGATAGCCGAGGAAATAAAGGCTGAATTTCATCTCAGGAAAATCCAGCTTGCGCACCAGTCGCATGCCCAGCACACGGGTGTAGAAATCCAGGCTCGGTTTCGGATCCTTGATCCGCAACATGGTCTGGTTGAACAGGTACTCATGGGTGACCTCATCCGGGTGTTCGAACAGGCCTTCCGCTTTTTCAAAATGACGGGACATGGGTGGGGGCTCCGGAATCTTTGATGCATGGGGATCTTCAGGATATTGGGATGGCGGGAAAGGAATGCAAGCCTTGCCGTAGGAGCACCGCTTGAGGTGCGAACCGCGTGCTAACGCGGAATCGACGAGAGGCGATCAGGCATTTCAAGGCTCGACAAATCCAGAGAGTGTCTACAGGTCTTGAGCCTTTGTCGCCTCGCTGCGCTCGGTTCGCACCTCAAGCGGTGCTCCTACAGAGAGGGCGGAGCTTGCCTGGGCAAGCTCCTGAGGGGGATAGATCAGGCCGGGGTCTTCTCCACGGTCTTGAGGACTTTTTGCAAGCCGGCAACGGTGCCGCCAATATCGCTGAGCCCCTGAGGCAACAGCATGGTGGTGGATTCCTTGGCGACTTTTTCGAAGGCGGTTACGTACTGCTCTGCAATACGCAGGCTGACGGCTTCCTGGCCGCCGTCTTCTTTCACGGCAGAGGCAACCTGACGCAGACCTTCACCGGTGGCGGTGGCGATCAGCTCAATTTGCTGCGCACGCCCTTCCGCTTCGTTGATCTGCTTCATTTTTTCACCTTCAGAGATGTTGATCATCTCCTGCTTCTCACCTTCGGAGCGGTTGATCGCCGCCTGGCGGTCACCCTCTGAACGGTTGATGGCGGCCTGGCGCTCCCCTTCGGACTCGGCTACCACGGCGCGACGTTCCCGCTCGGCGCGGACCTGTTTCTCCATGGCATCCTTGATGGATACGGGCAGGTTGATGTCGGCCACTTCGTAACGCAGCACTTTCACGCCCCAGGGCTGGGCCGCTTCGTCCACGGCGCGAACCACTTCCATGTTGATGTCGCCACGTTCTTCAAAGGTCTTGTCCAGATCGATTTTACCGATCACCGAACGCAGGGTGGTTTGTGCCAGCTGCTGGGCGGCCATCACGTAATCGTCTACGCCGTAGCTTGCGGCTTTCGGGTCGATCACCTGCAGGTACATGACACCGTCGATGGAGACTTCGATGTTGTCCTTGGTAATACAGCTCTGACGCGGCACGTCACGAACGATTTCTTTCAGGGAGTGCTTGTAGGCGACACGATCGATAAAGGGCATAAGAAAGTGCAGGCCCGCTTCTAGTGACGTCTGATATTTACCCAAACGCTCTACTACAAACACCTGCCGCTGGGGCACGGTGCGGATGACCATAAACAGCAGTACAACAACGCCCAGTGCGAGCAACCCGGAGATAATCAAACCAGCCATGAAATCTATTCCTTTTTATGACAATTAAACGGTTTCGTTGGAAGGGACGGTCCACGACTCAACTGTGAGCCAAAGACCGTCGTGTTGAGTGATACGTACCATGTCGCCAGGGTTCAACGGCTGGCTGGATTGGGCCTGCCAGCGTGCGCCCCGGTAAGTCACTGAGCCGGTACCGTTGCTGAAGGCTTCGGCTACGATGGCGCGGTGGCCAATCAGGCCGGCGCTGTCGTCTTCACCGTTGCGTTGGTTTTCTTTGCCCATCAGTTTGTTGTTGAGCACGCGGCGCACAAACACCAGTAGCAGCACGCTGATAATGGCGAAGAGGGTCAGCTCCCACGTCGTGTCATCCAGCAGGCCGAGGAATTTCAGGCTACCCACCAGCAGAGCCGCGATACCGAAAAAGATCACTACCAGGCCGGAGACGGCGAATTCGGCGATCATCAAAGCGAGCCCGGCGATAATCCAGTAACTGTATTCCGGCATATCCATTCCTGTGTTCCTTGGCGTTATTCTAATGCCCAAAGATAGCACGTTGGTGACAGGAACGCCGGTAGGAAATGGCTGAAAATGAGATAGCTGCAAGCTGCAACGCGTTATAGGCTGAAGATTGAATCGAGGTTTCCACCCGCGGATCAGGAGGGGTGTATTGCGGTGTTTAGATCACCACGGTGATAGCAGCGCGGAGAAAGCCTTGACGCCAATCAAAACTTTCCCCGCGTTGTTGCGTGCCGCGCGATGCGTGAAGCGGCTTTTAGTGCTGGTGCCCGCCCTCTCCGTGGGCGTGCTTGTGGGCTTTCTCGTCGTCGCTGGCGTCTCGGATGTCGGTGATTTGAACCACGAAACGCAGGGACTTGCCGGCCAGCGGATGGTTGGCATCCACGTCCACGGTTTTCAGGCCCACTTTCAAAATGGTGAGCATACGCGGGCCTTCATCGGTGGAAACGGTGACCACCTTGCCAGGTTCCAGTTTGCCCGCGTGTTTTAGGTATTTGCGGGAGATACGCTGGAACAGCTCGTTGTTGTATTCGCCGTAGGCGTCTTCCGGGCTAATGGTGACATCCACTTCATCGCCGGTGTTTTTGCCTTCCAGTGCGGTTTCCAGTCCCTTGATGATGTTGTTGTAGCCGTGCAGGTAAGCCATGGGCTCGCCGGTTTCCTGCGAGCTTTCAATCTCGCTGCCGTCATCGGCGTTGAACAGGCTGTATTGCAAGGTGACAACCTTGCCGTTTTCGATAGTCATGCAAGCCACTCCAGGGGCAGAAAATAGGGAGCCGGATGCGGGCCCGGGGCCGCATTGTGCCGCCGCCCTGAGCCGCAGGCAATTAGGCTTGTTGCTTGCGCAACAGTTCGCCGGCGAGTGCCGGGCCAGTCCACAGGCTGGGCAGCAGAATCAGTGAGACGGGCACCGCCGTGACCACAATAAATTTCTGCAGTGCGCCAATGCCGCCATCTCCGATGCTGATCAGAATAGCGGCGCTGGCGCCCATCATGATGCCCCAGAATACCCGTATGGCCGACGGCGGCTCTTCGGTGCCGGTCATCACCACGGACACGCTATAGGTCATGGAGTCGCCGGTGGTGGCCACGAAGATGGTAGTGAGTACCAGAAACAGGGCGGACAGCAAGGTGCCCCAAGGCAGGGCCTGGGTGGTGGCTAGCAAGGCAGCGGGCAAATTAAAGCCTTCAAAAGGCTTGGAAATAATGCCCGGTTGGGCAATTTCCAAGGAGATGCCGGTGCCGCCGACAATGGTGAACCAGAAACAGGTTACCAGCGGGGCCACCAGGGCAACCACACCGACCAGTTCGCGCAGGGTTCGCCCGCGGGAAATGCGCGCCACGAACAGCGCCATCAACGGGCCGTAGCCAATAAACCAGCCCCAGAAAAACACCGTCCACCAGTCCAGCCAGCCAGCATCGCCGCGGAAGGTGGCCATGGGGAAAAATTCGCCCAGATAGGTGCCGAAGCCTTGAACAAAACCGTCAACGATAAAGGCAGTAGGGCCGGCAATCAGGATAAAGAGCATCAGCACAACGGCGAGCATCACATTGAAACGGCTGAGTAACTGGATACCCCGGTTTACGCCGCTGATCGCGCTCAGGGTGTAGATTAGCACCAGCCCCAGAATGACGGCGAGTTGGGTGGTGTAGCTGTCGGCCACACCAAACAGTGCATTCAGACCAAAGCTGACCTGCAGGCCGAGAAAGCCAATGGGCCCCACCGTGCCGGCGACTACGGCCAGTACACAGCAGGCGTCGACTATGGCTCCGCCAGGGCCGTGCAGGATGCGCTCACCGAATACCGGATAGAGGAGTGTTCGGGGCTTTAGCGGCAATCCTTTTTCATAGTGCAGCACCATCAGGGTAATGCTGGTCAGGCAGCCGAGGATGGCCCAGGCCAGAAAGCCCCAGTGCATGAAGCTTTGCGCCAGGGCATTGGTGCCCTGCTCCATGGCACTGCCTGCTTCACCAAACAGTGGGGGGGCCGAGATGAAATGAGCAATGGGTTCCGCTGCTGCCCAGAATACGCCGCCACCGGCTAGCAGGGTGCACATGATGATCGACACCCACTTGAATGTGGACAGTTCCGGTTTATCCATCCCCCCCAAGCGAACGCTGCCAGTGCGGCCGATGGCCAGATACAGGGAAACAAAAAAGGTGGCTAGCATCAGTAGCTGCCAATAGGCGCCGAACAGCTGGGTGGACCACTGAAAGCTGGTTTGTACCCAGGCCGCTGTTTGTTCGATATCCCAGAGGGACAGGCCGACAAACAGCAGGATCAGGCCGCCGCTAAGGATAAAGGCCGGCACATCCACGGCCTGGAAGGTGCGAGAGAAGAAAGACATTGTCGTTTCCTGTGAGAAGCGACCAGGACGCAGACGAGGCTGCGGCAAGCAAGGAGACCAGAACGGATAATCCGGTAACTGCGGCCAGGACCTTGGGTCACAGGTAAATGAATACGTTGCGCAAACGCGTGCAACACTGGGGCCATTCTAACACGGCTTGCCAGCAGGCTGGCAGTAGGCTCAGTGTTCCGCGTCGGGGTGCAGGCCCAGCGCTTTGCGGTCGGTGCCGTTGCGAATCTCGGCGAGCAGGCGGTTGGATTGCCGGTACCAATTGCGTCGACCTTGGGGCCCCCATTTGAAGCGTTTGTAAGTCCACTGATACTGAGCCAGATTGCGATCAATATAACACTGTAAGCTGCTGTTCATGGCGGTGAGCACCTCGGTGGTATCGTTGGCCTGCTCCATAGCCGGGGACTCTTCGAAGTGCAGGTGAATATCTTTCACGCCGCCTTCGCCGCGAATACAGGACACGATAAACACATGGGGGCGGTAACGCTGGACCAGTTTGTCGATCAACGCCGGGGTGGGCACGTCATAGCCAAAAAAGGGCACAGAGGGATTACTGCGGTTGCCCGGATTGTGGTCGGAAAGAATGCCCAGGGTGCCGCCGGCTTTCATGGCGGCCAGTGCCTGTTTGACGCCCTGGCTATTGGTCGGAATAAGCACGGAGCCGGTGCGTTCGCGGGCCGCTTTGACCATGGCATCCATCAGCGTGGCGGGGTGGGGCTGGTACATGATCAGCGTTTTGTCCCGGCTGCCCTTGTCGCCCACATACAGGTTGCTGATTTCCCAGCTACCCTGGTGCAATGACAGCATCAATACTGGCCGTTCGCTGGCGCAGGCCTCGAGAAAGGCCTGCTCACCGTGGATATGGCTGACCCGCGACAGGGTTTCTTCCACGGGCCGGTGCCACACATGGCTGAATTCGGTGAGCGTGCGGCCCAGTTCGCGCAGGCTTTGTCGGCCGATTTTTTTGGCTTCTGCGTAGGTCAGTTGCGGGTGGGTGGCCAGTAGGTTGATCAGCACTACCCGGTAGGCACTGGCATAGCGCAGCGGCACCAGGGAAACCAGGGTGGCAACGACGGCACCGAAACCGGTGGCCAATGGCAGAGGAAGCCAGGCAAGCAGGCGGACCACCATCCAGAGACGGCGGCCCGGGTATTGTTTATTCATGTGTCAGTTCAATAGTCAGGGTTTCGCCATGTTGCGGAACCCGAAAATGTGCATGTTCGATATGTTGGTCTGTCAGGGCCTGGGCCAGCGCTTTCGGCGGTGCATCCATGGGCTCGTCAGTGAGCACGAAGGTGCCCCAGTGCATGGCCAGAGACTGGCGGGCCTGAATATCCTGGTGGATTTTCACCGCTTCCGCCGGGTTGATGTGCACCGGAGACATAAACCAGCGTGGCTCGTAGGCCCCGATGGGTAATAATGCCAGATCTACCGGCCCGAATACTTGTCCAATTTCGTTAAACAATGGTGCGTATCCGGTATCGCCGGCAAAATAGAGGCTGAAATCGGGGAAATTCAGGCGCCAGCTGCACCACAGGGTCTGGTTGTGATCGTTGGGGCCGCGTCCACTGAAGTGCTGGGCGGGCAAACAGAAAGCTTCGACCTGACCGTGGTAATCGCTTTGCCACCAGCCCAGTTCGATGATTCGCTCTACTCCCAGTTTCTGCAGCCAGGCTTTGATACCTCGGGGAACGAACCAGAGGATATCGCGGCCGAAGCGGGCCTGTAATTGCTTTACCGACGCCTTGTCCAGATGGTCATAGTGGTTGTGTGATACCAGTACCGCATTGATGTCGGGCAGCTGGTCAATGGTCAGTGCCGGCGGTACGGCCCGTTTCGGGCCGGCGAAGGTGAACGGGGAACAGCGGTCGGAAAACACCGGGTCAGTGAGCAGATTCCAGCCACGGTGCTGGAATAGATAGGTAGCGTGGCCGATCCAGGTGATTTGCGGGCGGTTGCCGGGCTGGCGCAGTTGCGCCGGGTCCGGGGTGTGTAGGGGAAAGGCCTGGTGGCCGGGAAAGCGCCCGCGCGACTCCCACTGCCAGCGCAGAAAGGCGCCGAGCCCGTGGTGTGGGGTGGCAAACCGGTTGCGGAAAGCATGCCCACGGCGCTGGCTGGCGGGTTCCTCGGCGGCCAGCGCGGCCAGTCGCTCACGGTCGATCATGCCGGCTTCTGCAGCCCCGCCACGGCACCCTCAATGGCGTCCAGATCCGGAATCACCGCCAGGTCGCCGCCAACCTGAATGTACATGGCTTCTGCGGGCCCGGTATCCACGGGTTCTTCCACCGGATCGTCCTTGCCCACTTTTATCAGGCGCGGAATCCCCTGCACGATCACCGCATAAAAAGGCGCCTTGCTGGCCACGGTGTTAAGCACCGCAATGCGGGCATCCTGGCCGATGGTGACCTGGCCGGATTCGTTGAGCTTTTCGAATGACAACAACGGGATCTGTTGGTCCCGCCAGCTGAGCCAGCCAAGCAGCCATTCCGGGCCATGGCCAGGGCGATCCGGTTGGCGCAGCGGGATCACCTCGGCCACCACAATATTGGGTACCAGCCAGGGCCGCCCCTGCATGGGGATCAGCAGGCTGGAAATGTCGGATGGTAAACTGCTCATAACTCACCTCAATAAATAAACCCGACGACAATGGAGTGCGCCTCGCCAGGCGTCAGGCTTTTTTTAATTCTCTTCTTACCCGCTCCACCAGCTGCAGCGCAAGCTGTTCGGGGGAGCCGCTAAAGCTGACACAGCCGGTTTCGCGTACGGAATCCGGCTGGCTGCTGACCGCACAGGTCTCGGCGCTTTGTGCCCACACCGGGCAACCGGTAGCCGCCAGGCGCGGGGCGGCAATGGCGCCGTCGTTGCCCATGCCGGAGAACAGGATGGCGCCGCAGGCGTTGCCAAAGCCGTCGCCCACATGCTGGATCACTTGATCGATGGAGGGCGCATAGGGGCCTTCCCAGGTATCGCCGGTGGACTGAATACGGCCGTCGTGGCGGAAGCGCACGGCATAGTCCACCGGCACAATGGCCAGTTCGCCGTGGCGCAGCGCCTCACCGTCCACACCAATCTTGCACTGTATCGGGTTATCCCGGCCCAGCACGCCGCACAGGGTATCCAGAAAGCTGGCATCAATGTGTTGGGCCAACACGAACGCCACCGGCAAATTGGCAGGAAGGCAGTCGAGAAACAGTTTTACCGCCGCCGGCCCGCCCAGGCTGGCGCCCAGTACCCACACCTGGCGAGGGCGATCGCCGGGGCGAATGGCCTGGAATTCCCGCGGCTGGGGAATGCGGGCCCGGGGTGGTGGAGAAGGAATGACGTCCAGCCGTTCTTCCGCTGCAGGCTTGCCGATAAAGCTCACCAGCTTGGTGACCAGGCGCCGCTCCCATTTCGGGTAGCGAACGTCGGTACGCGCGGGGGCCTGACCGTCACAGAACAGAATCGGCACCTCAGCGCGTTCCAGCAGGTCGTCCAGGAAGTGCTGCCAGCGATCTTCACTGGATAGATCCACGACCCACAGGTCCAGCGCGTCAGCGGCCAGCCAGCGGCCTTCCAAGGCATCCGGCTCGGTGCTGACCAGTACCTGGTAGCCCTGACCCTTCACCGCACTGGAGAGCAGGTGGCCCTGCAATGTGCTGTCGGCGATGACGCCGACGCGGCCAGGTGCGGTCATCCGTTATCCGTTTCCTGCAGTTCACCCAGCAGTTCGCGAATGGTGGACAGCAGTTCGTTTTCCTGGAACGGCTTGCCCATGTAGCAGTTCACGCCAATATCGAAGGCCCGCTCGCGATGTTTCTCGCCGGTGCGGGAGGTGATCATGATGATCGGCACATCCTGCAGGCGACTGTCGTGGCGCACGTGGGTGGCCACTTCGAAACCGTCCATGCGAGGCATTTCGATATCCAGCAACATCACATCCGGGCGAATGTCTTCCAGCTTGGCGATGGCGTCGATGCCGTCTTTGGCGGTGACCACTTCGTAGCCATTACGCTCCAGCAGGCGAGTGGTGACCTTGCGCACGGTGACCGAGTCATCGGTAACCATGACCAGCGGCGTGTCACGCTGGGGCTGGGCATCTTCTTCCGGCTCCTGAGGCAGCGTCGGTACTACCTCCCCGGCCGCTAGGGCGGTGGTCTGCACGTGGGCGGCGCGGATCAGGGAATGGATATCCAGAATGATTACCACGGAGCCATCCCCGAGGATGGTGGCGCCGCTGATGCCGGCTACCGTGGCCAGCTGCGGACCGACGGCTTTCACTACGACTTCCCGGGAGCCGACCAGGTCGTCCACCACGATGGCCACGGTGTGTTCGGTGCTGCGAATAAGCAGCACTGGCATGGGCGTGGTCTGGTTCTCCAAGTGCGGTACCCGGTTGCCGTGGACAAAGTTGCCCAGGTACTGCAATTCGTAATCCTGCCCCACGTAGGTGTAGACAGGGTTTTCTTCCTCGAAGTAGTGCTGCAGCTCGAACGGGCTGATCCGCACGATACCTTCGATCTGGTTGAGCGGAATGGCGTAGGAATCTTCGGCGGCTTTTACCATCAGTGCGCGGTTCATGGCCAGAGTGAATGGCAGGCGAATGATGAAACGCGTGCCCTGCCCTTGGCGGGAATCGATAGTCACCGAGCCGCCCATCTGCTTGATCTCGCTGGCGACCACGTCCATGCCGACACCGCGGCCGGAAATTTGCGTCACCGCGGCAGCGGTGGAGAAGCCGGCGTGGAAGATGAACTGCTGGATTTCCTGCTCGGAGAGCTGGGCATCCGGTGCCACCAGGCCCCGCTCGATGGCTTTCTTGCGCACCGCATCGGTATCGATGCCCTTGCCGTCATCGGACAGGGTGATGACCACCTCGCCGCCCTCGCGGGACAGTTCCAGGTTGATGTGACCGGTGCTGTCCTTGCCGGCGGCCTCCCGGCCGGTACCGGTTTCGATGCCGTGATCCACGGCATTGCGCAGCATGTGTTCCAGCGGTGCGACAACGCGTTCCATCAGGGAGCGGTCCAGCTCGCCTTCCGGGTTGAGCACATCGAAGTCCACGCGTTTGTCCACTTCGCCTGAAATCTGCCGAACAATGCGGCGCAGGCGCGGTACCAGCCGGCTGAAGGGCACCATGCGGGTGCGCATCAGTTTTTCCTGCAGCTCGGTGTTAATCCGCGCCTGTTGCAGCAGCAGGGTTTCGGTGTCCTTGTTGCGGTCCAGCAGGGTGTTCTTCAAATCCAGCAAGTCGGAGGCGGACTCGGACAGCTGCTTGGTGACCTGGTGTAGTTCGGAATATTGATCCATTTCCAGCGGATCGAAGTCTTCGTCGTATTCACCGAGATCCACGCCCTTCTGGTAGTTGGACATGATCTGCGCTTCGGTTTCCGAGTCCAGCCGGCGCAGCTGTTCGTAAAGACGCTGTACCGTGTTGCCCATTTCTTCCACGTTGAAGGCAAACTCGGTGATGCCCTGCTCTACCCGGCCACGGTTGATGGAGGTTTCCCCGGCAAGGTTTACCAGAGCCTCAAGCACATCCGCGCCGACTCGGACCATTTCCTGCGGCTGCGCCTGGTTTTGGCGCTGGCGGCGGTCATCTTTTTGCGGTTGCTGCGGTACCGGTTTGGCGGCGGCTGCAGGCAGAGTGTTGGCCTGCGTAGTGGCGTCCGTGGCCTCAGGTTCCGGGGCGCTGTTTTGCGCGGCCTTCGCGACAGATTCCATGCCCCGGTTGATCTGGTCGTGCCAGTCCAGCATGGGCTGGAAGTCGTTTTGGGCCGGCGTTTGGCGGCGGCTTTCCAGTTCCAGCAAATAGGTTTCGAAATCGTGGCTGATGTCGCCCAGTTGTTTGAGGCCGGCCAGGCGTGCGCCCCCTTTAAGGGTATGCAGTGCCCGCTTCAGGTCATCGATGAAGTCGGTGCTTTCCGGGTGATCTTTCCAGGAGGTCAGGCAGGCATCGATAATGTCTGACAGCTCTTCGGATTCTTCCAGGAAAATTTCCAGGATTTCCGGGTCGCTGTCTGACTCCCATACATCATCGGCGGCACTGTATACCGGTATGGGGTTGTCGCTGCTGACGGACGATGCCGACGGCGCACTGGCGGGTTGAGCGGCTGGCGTGGCCGCCATGGCGGGCAGGGTAAAGCTCGCCGGGTCGGTGGCATAGCTATGGATCGCAGTGATCAGCACTTTGCCACTGGGCAGCGGCCGGTTGGCTTTCAGCGCTTCCACCATCTCCGCCAGCTGGTCGTGGCAGCGATGGAGTAGATCAAACAAGGTGGCTTCGATGGCCAGTTGGCTTTGGGCCAGCCCTTCGTAGAGGGTTTCCAGCTCGTGGCCCAGGTCGCCTAGCTCCGGCACTTCGGCCATGCGCGCGCCACCCTTGAGGGTGTGCAGGTCGCGCTGCAGAGATTGCAGCTCAATCAGGTTGTCTTGCTGGCTGATCCACAATTCCAGGCTGTTACCGGCGGATTCAAGAATTTCCTCGGCTTCTTCCAGGAAAATTTCCACCAGCTCCGGGTCACGTTCCGGTTGAGGTGGCGCATCAGTGGGCGCGGGCGCGTCCTCAACCGCAACGGGCGCGGGGGCGTCAGTGGCACTGGGGGCGAGCATGGCCGAGCTATTGGCGGGTTCATTGCCTTCGGCACTCTCGAACGATTGGCTGCTGTTGTCGTTCAGGCTTGGTGGGGCTTCGCCACGGATAAAGGCTTGGATGGCGGCCACCAGAGCAGGAGCATCCGTCGGGGCGGTGTTGGCTTGCAGGTTTTCGATCATCACCGCCAGGCTGTCATGGCACTGGTGCAGCAGGCGGAACAGGGCCGCATCGGATTCCAGCTGACCGGCGTTATAGCCTTCGTACAGGTTTTCCAGTTCGTGGGCCAGGTCGCCTACCGGGGCAACGCCGGCCATGCGGGCGCCGCCCTTGAGTGTGTGCAGGTCACGCTGCAGGCTGCTCACATTACTGCTATCGCCAGCTTCCCACTGGTCGAGAATGTGGCTGGAGGATTCGAGAATTTCCTCGGCTTCTTCCAGGAACAGTTCCACCAGCTCCGGATCCAGATGCGCTTCGTAACGATTGCTGTCCGGGGTGGCGGCGGGGATGCCACTAACGGAAACGGTGCTGCTGTCATCGTTGCTGTTGGCGTGCTCGCCCTCAACAGGCTGGCCGCCGTCCGGGCCACCATCGGGTCCGTCGCTTTCGGCCAGTTCACGCAGGGCATCCACGAGGCCCAGCTCCGGGCGCACGGTCTGGCCGGCAGCCAGGCAGTCCATCATGTTCATCAGCGCGTCTTGGCCTTCTCCGGCCAGGGCAAACAGGCGCTCGCTGTAGGGTAAACGGCTGCTTTCTACGGCGCTGTAGCAGGCGGCCAAGGCCGCCGCCAGGTCGTGGATTTCGTTGAGGCCGGCGGTGGTGGCGCTGCTAGCCAGCAGCTCCAGTTCGTCGCGCAGGCGTACCAGCTCATCAGTGTGTTCGGGGTGCTGTGCCCACTGGCTGAGCAGTTGCTCCGCATCGACGATCAGGTCCATGCCTTCGGACAGGAACACGGAAAGAATGTGCGGGTCCGGGCCGGGACTGTCGCTGCCCTGCAGCTGGTCGCGTTGCTGGTTGAGCGATTGAATCAGAGCGTCGGCGCCGGGCAAATGGGCCGGCGGGGTCGGGTCCATCTGGTCCAGGCTGACCAGGATCAGGTCGTGGCTTTGGGCCAACAGGTCGACCTGTTGCTGGTTGGCGCGGCGGTTGCTACTGATCAGATCCCGGGTTAGCTTTTCGGCCGGCTCGGCCACTTCGGCCACCGCTTCGATTTCTGCCATGCGGGCGCTGCCCTTGAGGGTATGCAGGGCGCGATGCACGCTGTCATCCACCGGGTGCTCGGACAGATCGGTGTCGTTGCTGGCCAGCCATTGGGCGATCAGCGCCAGATTGCGGCGGGCTTCGCTGGAAAAAATTTCCAGCAGGACGGTGTCCGGCCCGTCTTCGCTGCTGTCAGCGTCGCCGGGGGCATCGCCGCTCATGTCCGGAATGTCGGACAGGCTCTCAGCTGCCGCGTCGCTGGTGCTGGCGGCAGGGGCTGTATCCGCGTCGTAGTCCGGTTCCTGTTCCGGCAGATCCAGGGTAAGGCTGTCGTCAAGGTCGTTGAGTTCGTTGTCCACTGGGAGCAAGTGGATGTCATCGCTGCTGTCGTCAGTGTCCCAGGGGGTGAGGGAATCTTCGCTGGCGGCGGCGTCAAACGCGGCCAGATCCTCAGCGGACAGGCTGTTGTCAGTCAAGTCGTCTTCGCTGGCCTCGTCACTGAGGCTACCGGACTCGCTGTACGCGTCGGCGTCTGCCGTGTCCGGGGTGTCTTCGCAGGGCGCGTCGAGGGTGATTTCTGTGAGACTGTCAGACTCATCGCTGTCGGCGTCGCGGCTGCCCACGGCGGGTACCTGGTCGATCTGGCCGCCGGCGGCCAAGGTGTCGGCGGCATCGGCCAGCGGCTGCACATCAAAGGGGTCGGGTTGGCGCAGGGTAAAGGCATCGACCAGGGGGGGGACCCGGTTGCGCACCTCCTGGACCAGGGCAATCAGTATCGCGGTGGGCTCGATGGTGCGGTCGATGACGCGGTTCAGCATGTTTTCCACCGACCAGCCCAGTTCGCCCACGGTGCTGGCGCCGACCATGCGGCCGGACCCTTTCAGGGTGTGGAAGGCGCGGCGGAATTCCACCAGGGACTCTTCGTCGCTGGTGTTGGCAGCCCAGCGCGGGAAATATTGATCCAGGGCTTCCAGCACTTCGCCCACTTCTTCCTGGAAAATCTCGATGATTTCGTCATCGATCAGCTCATCGCTGTCGTCGTCAGCGGCAACCGGGCTTGGCGTCTCGGGCTCGGCCGGGGCGGTGATTTCCAGGGTTGGGTCGAGCAGTTCGTCATCGTCGCTGCTATCGAAATCCGGGCTGTAGTCGCTGCTGTCCAGCGGCTGTAGCTCCAGGGTGGCGTCCTGGTCAGCATCGGTTTCACTGTCGTGCTGTTCGGTACTGGCTGAAAAGCCGGACCAGGCATCCACATCGTGTTCCTGGGATGCGAACGTGTCAGCGGGGCTGGTGTCAGCGTCCAGTTCCGGTTGTTCCAGTTCAATGCGTTCTACGTCGATATCGTTATCGGCAAAGTCCTGTTCGTCTTCCAGCGGATAGCCGAGCGCTTCCACACTGGCGCGAGCCAGCTGCAGAATATCGTCGGTGGTGGCCGGGTCGTCGCTGAGACGCTCCAGGTAGTATTCCACTGAAGTGATAGCGTCAGCGAGGGTGTCCATGCTGCGCCAGTCCGGCTTGGGCTGGTCCGCTTGCAGCAGCTTTTCTTCGATGAACTGCACGCACTGGCGCAGTATCAGTGCCGGTTTGCCCAGCTGGATCACGTCCAGACCACCGCGGACGGCATTCAGGCGTTCGGGCACCACTTGCAGGGGGTCGGTATTCCACTGTGAAGCAATGAATTCCACGATGCCGTCTTTGGCTTCTTCCAGCCCGGCCCGGCATTCGCGCAGCACGGCGTCCATGGCCTGGCCCACATGGCTGGGCATGTCATCGCCCTGGCCGTTGTAGCTGGCACTGCGGCGGTCGCCACTGATGCCGGCCAAGGTGGCTTCCACGTAGAGCAGGGCCCCGGCGATATCCATCAGACTTTCGCGTTCGGCGGGAGCCTTGCCGGCGACGATGTCTTCCATGGCGTGTAGTTGCTCTTCCACCAGCGTACGTGGCTGGCCCAGGCCGAGTACGGCGACAGTGTCGGCCACCTGTTTCAGGGTGAGCGTGAGAGGCTGCAGCTTACTGGTGTCGGTGTCGCCACTGTGGACAAAGCTTTCCAGGGCGTCCTTGACGGTGGTGAGCTCTTCGGAAAGGGCTTGTACTACGGAGTTCATGGCCTGGGCGTCCGGGCCGGTCATCCGCTGGCGTTCTTCGTTGACCAGGTCATCAGACGGCAACGCCTCTTCCAGTCGGAAGCGGGCTTTCACATCGCGGATGCGGGGGCTGTCCACATCGGCCTTGGCCACGTAGTACAGCAGGTTCTTGATCAGTTCGGTGGGCGCAGGCCGGTTCAGGCTGGCGGCGCCGTCAACGGTCAGCTCACGCAGATTGCGGTCCACGTGGCCAAGCATCAGTTTTACCGAGCTGCCAAGAATGATGGCATCTTCGGAGAGACCTTCTACCAGCGCATTGCTGATCGACCATAGCGGTGCACGCGGTGCATCGCCGGTGACCTGTTCCAGTTTGGTGAAGACCTTGGCCATGTAGCCCAGGTTCTCGCTCATGTTGTCGTTGCGCAGAACGCCGAGCAGGGCAATCTGGAACATCTGACGAACTTTTTTCGCCAGCAGGATAAAGCGTGGGTCTTTGAGCAGGTCGTCGGGAATCTGGCCCTGGCCGGTGGCGTCGGTGAGGTCCGGTTTGAACAGGGAGGTTTCCGACAATAGGGATTCGCCGCGGGCGGCACGCAGGTCGTTGAGCAGCGGCAGCAGTACCACCGGCAGATCACGGCGGTTGCTGGCGACCCGGTCCAGGTACGGCGGCAATTGCAGGATCGCCCGCATCAGGGTTTCCTGGCTGTCGGTCACATTGCCCACGTTGCCGTCGAGCAGTGCCTGCGCCAGTTTTTCCATTTCCTCGGCGAGCAGCGCCGCACCGTAGAACTCCACCATCTGCAAGGTGCCGTACACCTGGTGCAGGTGGGTCTGGCAGAAACGCATGCGAGTGGCGTCGTCCGGGTTGTCCACGAACGATTCCAGTGCCTGTTGCGCCTGGTTCAGGGTTTCCTGGATTTCCCCGCGAACCCAGTCCAGAGCCAGATAGTCGTGACGGTCACTCATGACGTCTCCTGTCATACTCAAACCTGCCGTCACTGCGGGCAGGTTTCTGTAATACGCAGCACGTAACATGCAGCACGCCTCATGCAGGTCATTCCTGTATGGGTGCCGCCCCAAGCGTTTTTCTTTTTCGTGCGCTGCGTGTTGCGTGCAGCTTGTTGTTTTATGTCTTATCTACAGCGCCGGAATGCCAACGTATCAGCAAAATGAATGCGTTCCAGATCCGGATGTTGCCAATCGGTCACTTCCCCGGGCCCGAGTACCAGAATGCCACCTGGTGCGAGCCGTTCCGCCAGCCGGTTCACGATCTGGCGTTTTCGCCAGCGGCGAAAATAAATCAGCATGTTCTGACAAAAAATCAGGTCCATGTTGTTCATTGGTGCGGTGCTCAAATCCAGCACGTTGAGCCGCGCAAAACAGATGCGTTCGCGCAGTTGGCCGGTAATCGTCACGGTTTGCCCGTTTCCGGTGGGCTGGAAATACTTGTCCCGCAATAGCGGGTCCACCTGCAATATCCGCCGCGCGGCATATTCGCCTTTGCGGGCCTTGGCCAGGGTAGGCAGACTGATATCCGTGGCGGTGATGCCGTAGAACCGTTTTTGCTCGCTGGCAGAAAACTGTTCGTTGATCATCATGGCAAGGGAGTAAGCTTCCTCGCCGGTGGAGCACCCCACGCTCCACACCTCCAGGCTGGCGCTGGCTGGCTGTTCGGCCATGAAGCGCTGCGTGAATTCTTCGACCAGCGCGAAGGAACCGGGATGCCGGAAGAAGCTGGTTTCCTGGACAGTCAGACGGTCCACCAGCACGGACCATTCCATGGCCCGTGACTGGGTAGAACCCACCATCAGGTGTTCGTAATAGGTGTCGTAGTCCTCGATGCCCAGCTCGCGCATGCGAATGTTCAAGCTGGTTTCGAGGAAGGTCTTGCGCTCGTTGGATAGCGTCATACCGGTGCGGTCTTCCAGCAGCGCCTGCCACAGCTGGAACTGCTCCGCATCCATGGCGGGCGTGCTTTTGATCGACCAGCGATCTGTCACTGCAGCACCCATGGCATGTCTCCCGAGACCGGCTCAGGCCGGATCAGGAGTGCTCCGGCAGGCGGAAGCCGGCAACGGAATTACGCATTTCCTGGGCCATTTCGGCCAGGTTACCAATGGACCGTGCTGTTGCGGTGGTACCGGCAGAGGTCTGTGAGGTGATTTCCTGGATCACGTTCATGGTGTTGGAAATGTGACCCGCGGAGGCCGCCTGCTGGCGCGCCGCGTTGGAGATGTTCTGGATCAGGTCCGCCAGGGTTTTCGATACGTTCTCGATTTCTTCCAGTGCCACACCCGCATCCTGCGCCAGGCGAGCCCCTTTCACTACCTCGGCAGTGGTGGCTTCCATGGAGATAACGGCTTCGTTGGTATCGGTCTGAATGGTTTTAACCAGGGTTTCAATCTGCTTGGTTGCCGCAGCCGAACGTTCCGCGAGGCGCTGTACCTCATCCGCAACCACCGCGAAGCCCCGACCGGCTTCGCCGGCCATGGACGCCTGAATGGCGGCGTTCAAGGCGAGGATGTTGGTCTGGTCGGCGATGTCGTTAATCAACGATACGATGTCACCAATTTCCTGGGAGGATTCACCCAAACGCTTGATCCGTTTGGAGGTTTCCTGAATCTGTTCGCGGATGGTGTCCATGCCGTGGATGGTCGCCTGTACCACTTCGGCGCCCTTGTTGGCGATGGCTACCGCTCGTTCCGCTACCGCGGCCGATTCGGCGGCGTTGGCCGATACTTGGTCAATGGAGACCGCCATTTCGTTCACAGCAGCAGACGCCCCGGCAATTTCCTGGGCCTGGTGCTCGGACGCTTCGGCCAGATGCATCGCCGTGGACTGGGTTTCCTGGGCGGCTGATGCCACCTGTACCGCCGAGTTGTTAATGGTCTGTACCAGGCTGCGCAACTGGTCAATGGAGTAGTTGATGGAGTCAGCGATGGCACCGGTGAAGTCCTCGGTTACCGTTGCCTGTACGGTCAGGTCACCGTCAGCCAGGTCACCCAGTTCGTCGAGCAGACGCAGAATCGCGGCCTGGTTACGCTGGTTCTCACTTTCCAGTTCGTCTTTCAGCTTGGCCGCCTGACGGTTCCGTTGGGCCATGATGATAAAGAAGAACAGCACCGCCAGGCCGGCGCAAACGCCCCCCAGCCATACGGACGGGAACATGCCACTGGTGGTGTCTTCGAACTGGTTGTTCAGGTTGGTGGATTCCTGCAGCAGGTCCTGGGAGCGACGGAAAATGGTGTCGGCCGCGTTACGTACCTGGAACAGCTCGGGGGCGGTTTTCAGGATCTCATCCACGGACTGGTTAACGAATTCGTCGAACAGGTCAGCAATTTCAGCCAGGTAATCCAGGGCATCGGGGTCATTCACCTGGTCAATACCCATGGCGGCATCGCCTTCGATCATGCCGTTCATGACACGACCGAACAAGCTGGCGTCACGGCCGAAGGAGTCTGCCGCGATGACGGCGCCGTCGCCGCCTTCCAGTACCTTGGCAATGGACCGCACGATGCGCTCAGCCAGCCAGGATTGGCGCTGCGCAAAGGCGATTTGTTCCGGTTCCGCATCGGTGGCCACCAGAATTTCCACGACGCCTTCGTATTCGGCCTGCAGGGACGGAATGGTCTGGGCCAGGGTGTCTGCCACTTCGTGCAGATCCAGTACCGTGTCTTCCCCTTTCAGGATCACGCCGGCGTTGGCGTTCACTTCATCCCACAGGGTTTGTAGGCGAGCCATGGCCTGCGGGTCACTAACGGGTTCGTCTTTTACGGCGTCCCAGGCGGACTGGAAGCTCTTCTGGGATTTATCCAGCAGTTCGAAGGCGTCGGCGTTGCCGGCCGCTGCTTCCAGGGCGTTTTTGGCGATCTGCTGGGAAATTACCCGCATCTCGGAGGCGCGGGTGATGTTCTCCTGCGCCCGGTTTGCCGTGGTGGCGGACAGCAGGAAGTTGGCCAGTGCCAGTACGATAAAGATGGCAAGACCCACATAAAGGGCAATATTCAGCGTGTTGCCACCGCCTGCGCCCCCCCGCAGTTTTTCCAACAATGCTCCCGAATTGAACTTCATAGTCTGGCTCCTGGCCTGGCGTTCACTCTTCTTATATTCCCCGAGTTGTTCTATGCCGTTAGCCGGTACGGGCTACCTGCATAAAACGCGGGTCCTCTGCCAGCCTGGTGAGGCTGAACACGGACCAATACTCCCCTTCCCGTCGGTAGGCCCCGCGCACAAAGTTTGTGACGCTGGTGTCGCTGACCGGCAGTGATTCCACAAATTCATCAATGGGAAAATGTTGCATCCCCAGTACCTCGTCCACGGCCATGCCGGTGTAGAGGTCGTCCTGGTCCAGCACCAGCAAGCGGCGGCGCTTTTCCTGAACCGGTGAACTCTTTTCCAGAAAGCCGCTGAGATCCATCACGGTCATCAGGCGGCCCCGGACGTTGGCCACGCCCTTCATCCAGCTGCGTGCGCCGGGAATGCGGGTGTAAGCCGGCACCGAGAGGATTTCGGAAACCTCATCCAGCGGTGCCACGTATTTCTTGCCGTCGAGCACAAAGCCCACGCCACTCCAGTAGCTGACCGCATCCTGCTGCATGGGCAGATCTTTGGCCTGATCCCGGCAGCGCTGATTGTACTCAGCGAGTTTGATGTAGGCGGCGGAGGCGTTGCTGCTCATGGGTGGCTCCTTCAGGCGTCGGCCAGCATGCGGTCGACAGTTTGCAGGAGCACGTCTTCGTCCACCGGCTTGGTCAGGTAGTCCCGGGCGCCTTGGCGTTTACCCCAGACGCGGTCGGTTTCCTGATCCTTGGTGGTGACGATAACGATCGGAATATGAGCGGTATCCGCCCCTTTGGTGAGCTGGCGGGTCGCCTGGAAGCCGTTCAGGCCAGGCATTACCACATCCATCAGAACCAGCTCGGGAAGCTCGGAACGGGCCGTGGCAACGCCATCGGCTCCATTGGCGGCTTCGATGACCTCGTGGCCATGTTTTTCCAGAATCTCGCGCAACTTGTATGTCTCGGTGGGCGAGTCATCCACAATCAGAATACGTGCCATCTTACCCTCTTCAGGTTCAGCGGCGATGCCGCTTAACCGTTGAT